>ULPT01003492.1_pt1 | contig 57122 bp, 38 predicted proteins | sample 1953751 | NCBI WGS metagenome assembly ULPT01 (sample SAMEA4835636, study PRJEB28245) | human gut metagenome | biome: gut microbiome; material: fecal sample | place: Denmark | collected 2008 | reverse complement strand
TGGCCATTTCGTCGTATTCTTCCCAGTCGGGGTCGTTCTCGCATGTGATTTCCAGTGGCATCAGCGGCAGCTGCGCCAGGGCTTCGTTGAGTTTGCGTCCGAAGATATTGGTGCTGGTGGTGTAGAATACCCATTGGCGGCTTCCGTCACCGGTATATATGCCGGTGAGCACGGCTACGGGGTCTTTGTCGAAGGTGTCGGCCATAGCATCGGTGGCTTGTTCCATGAGTTTGGAGTCTTCGATGCCGGGCATGTCGTGACCTCCGTATTTCCATGTGATGGTTACGCGGATGCTGAAGCGAGGGTTGGTACGGAATTTTTCGATGTCGGCACGTCCGGTGACCAGGATATCATATCCTTCGTCGCTGATGGTGGGGCATGTCCAGTATTCTCCTTTCATAATATAGGGCGGGGTAGTTTCGAGTGTGGAATGAGGAATTGAGACCTTAGGGACTTTAGGACTTTAGGGACTTTAGATCCTATTATCTGAGGGCTCTGATTTCGAGAGCCGAGAAATAGAAGAAGCGAAAAGGACGGCGGGCGGATGTAAGCCGGGTTCTGTAAGCCCTCGGTATCCCGCGTGGGGACCGGACGGGGCCATGCACGTCATTTATCTGAGCGCCGTGTTGCCACGGCCGCTTTAGCAGTCTACCCCCCGGCAATGGACGAGCAGCCCTTAAATGCCGGTATATTTGACCTTGCAACCCATAAGGTGTGCGGCGAGTCATGTCACCATGTCTCCCGGTGGGCTCTTACCCCACCTTTTCACCTTTGCCGACATCGTCGGCTGTTATTTTCTGTCACACTACTCTGCCGTTTCCGACAGCTTGCCGTTAGCAAGTATGGTGCTCTGTGTTGCCCGGACTTTCCTCCCGTCTGCACAGGTCGGCCTCGCGGTCGGTCTGCCGGACGAGCGACGCGCCTCTGCCCGTCGTCGTTTTCGCTTCGTCTATATGTTTGGCGTCTGTTTAGACGTATCCTTTAATGATGCCGCGTTTGCTGTTGCGGACAAACATGATGATTTCGTCGCGTTCGGGGGTGGCCGGCAGCTCGGCTTCGATGCGGGCGACGGCGTCTGAGACGTTCAGTCCCGAGAGATAGAGGTAGCGGTATATATCCTGTATCTCGCGTATGGTGTCGCTGGAGAAGTTGCGTCGGCGCAGGCCGATGCTGTTGATGCCGGCGTAGGATATGGGTTCGCGTGCGGCTTTGACATATGGGGGCACGTCTTTATTGATGAGTGCGCCGCCTTGTATCATGATGTGCGAACCCAGGTGGCAGAATTGGTGTACCAGTGTTCCGCCGCCGATGATGGCGTAGTCGTCTACGATGACTTCGCCTGCCAATTGTGTGGCGTTGGAGATGATGATGTTGTTGCCTACGCAGCAGTCGTGTGCTATGTGCGAGTAGGCCATAATCAGGCAGTTGTTGCCCACGACGGTGCGGCCTTTGGAGGCTGTGCCGCGGTTGACGGTGACGTATTCGCGCAGGGTGGTGTTGTCGCCGATGACGGCGTAGGTTTCTTCGCCTCTGAATTTGAGGTCTTGGGGTATTGCGCCTATGACGGCACCGGGGAATATGGTACAGTTGCGGCCTATGCGTGCGCCTTCGAGGATGGTGACGTTGGAGCCTATGCGTGTGCCTTCGCCGATTTCGACGTTTTGGTCAATGGTGACAAAGGGGTCGATGACGACGCTGGGGTGTATCTTGGCTGCGGGATGTACGTATGCTAAGGGCTGTTTCATTTGTTCTTGATGATTTGTGCCATAAATTCGCATTCGGCCACGAGTTTATCGCCTACGAAGGCGCGGCCTTTCATGACGGCGCATCCGCGACGTAGCTCGGTCATGAAGGACACGTGGAATAGGAGTGTGTCTCCGGGGACGACTTTTTGGCGGAATTTCACATTGTCTATTTTCATGAAGTATGTCGAGTAGCGTTCCGGGTCGGGCACGGTGCCGAGCACGAGCAGTCCGCCGGTCTGGGCCATGGCTTCAATCATGAGTACGCCGGGCATTACCGGTTCCTGTGGGAAGTGCCCTTGGAAGAATGGTTCGTTGGCGGTGATATTTTTCACGCCCACGATATAGCTTTCGCTGCGTTCGATGATTTTGTCCACCAGCAGGAAGGGGTAGCGGTGGGGCAGTAGGGCGCGTATCTGGTTGTTGTCCAGTATGGGGGTGGCGTTGGGGTCGTACACGGGCGCTATGGCGTCCATACGGCGCACATCGCGGCGCAGTTTCTTGGATAGTTGGGTGTTGATGGTGTGCCCGGGGCGGGTAGCGATGATACGGCCGCGTAGCGGGGCGCCTATCAGGGCGATGTCGCCTATGATGTCGAGCAGTTTGTGGCGTGCGGGTTCGTTTTCGTGCGTCAGGGGTGTCTCGTTGATGTATCCGTACTCGGTGACGCATTTGTGCTGTACGCCCATGATGTCGGCGATATGGTCCAGCTTGTCTTGGCTCAGGGGCGAGTCGTAGATGACTATGGCGTTGTCGAGGTCGCCGCCCTTGATGAGGTTGGCGGCCAGCAGTTGCTCTATCTCGCGCACGAACACGAAGGTACGACTGGCTGCAATTTCGTCGGCGAAGTCGCTCAGGTGTTCGAGGCTTGCGTACTGGTTGTGCAGTACGGGTGAGTCGAAGTTGATCATCACATCGGCGGTGAATTCTTCGTCGGGTAGTACTATGATTTTGGAGCCTGTTTCGGGGTCGGAGACCTCTATCTTGTGGCGGACGACAAAGAATTCTTTGTCGGCATCTTGTTCTTGGAGTCCGGCTTGGGCTATGGCGTGGGTGTACATTGCGGCGCTGCCGTCCAGTATGGGCATCTCGGGGCCGTCCACACTGATGAGTACGTTGTCTATTCCGGAGGCATAGAGCGCGGCCATGGCGTGCTCTATGGTGCTGACGGTGATGTCGGGAGCGATGCCTATGACGGTGCCGCGGCTGGTGGCTACGACGTTTTCGGCCACAGCGGGTATTATTGGCCGATCTTCGAGGTCGACGCGTTGGATTTTGTATCCTGTGCCTTCGGCTGCGGGGTTGAAGGTTGCCGTGATATTGAGGCCTGTATGCAGCCCTTTGCCTTGGAGCGTAAAGGGCTTGGCGAGCGTGAGCTGTTTCATTGTGGCGTATATGGTGTTATATATTGTTTCGTACTTTACTGTTGCTTGGCGGATTTTTCGAGGGCGCCGACGCGGTCAAAGAGCTGGCCCAAGCGGCGTATGTATGCGGCTTGACGGGCAAATTCGCCGGCGGGCACTGCGGGGTATCCCATGATGCGGCTGCCGGGGGCGACGTTGTTGGGTACGCCCGACTGGGCGCCTATTTGTGTGCGGTCGCCCACGGCGATGTGCCCGGCGATGCCCACTTGTCCGCCCACCATACAGTGGCTGCCTACGTGTGCACTGCCTGCTATGCCGGTTTGTGCGGCCACCACCGTGTGCTCGCCTACGGTGACGTTGTGTGCCACCTGTATCAAGTTGTCCAGCTTGGTGCCGCGGCCTACGCGGGTGGCGCCCATGGTGGCGCGGTCCACGGTGGTATTGGCTCCTATTTCGACGTCATCGCCTATCTCGACGATGCCCATTTGGGGTATTTTATGGTAGACGCCCTCGCTGTCGGGTGCAAAGCCGAAGCCGTCGGCTCCTATGACCACGCCGGCATGGATGATGCAGCGTGCCCCGATATGGCATCCGGGATATACGCGGCTTCCGGGGTAGAGCACGGTGTCTTCGCCTATGACGGCGCCGTTGCCTACGTACACTTGGGGATAGATCTTGGCGCCGCGTCCTATGACGGCGCCTTTGCCGATGTATGCAAATGCGCCGACGTATGTCTCCTTGTCTATGGCGACGCCTTCGGCTATGTAGCTGGGCTGCTCGATGCCGACGGGGTGCTGTGTCATGGCTGCGGCGGCCATTTCCATGAGCTTGGTGACTGCGCCGTAGGGGTCGGCCACGCGTATCATGGTGGCTTGTACGGGACGCTCGGGCACGAATGTATCGGCCACGAGCACTATCGACGATTGAGTGTCGTAGATGTAGTGTGTGTATTTGGGATTGGCAAGAAAAGACAGTGCGCCGGGATGCCCTTCTTCGATTTTGGCAAAGGTGCTGACTGCGGCTTTGGGGTCGCCGTCAACGGTACCGCCGATAAGGGCTGCTAACATTTCTGCTGTAAATTGCATGTGTCAAGTCGTGTATGATTCATATGAATGCGACCGCAAAAATACGCAAAATAAACGATATAGCCAAATCGGCCTCACAGCGTGCGCTGTGAGGCCGATTTGGTGGCGAGCTTGGACTATTGTGCTAATGGGAAAGATGGGAATAATGTCATACACCCATAACTCCCATTGTTCTCATAGCTCTCATAGCTCCCATAACTCCCTTAGTTCTGACATCCCACATTATTTTCATTCCCATTCGATGGTGCTCGGCGGCTTGGAGGAGACATCGTAGCATACGCGGTTAACGCCGCGCACGCTGTTGATGATGGTGTTGGATACATCGGCAAGGAAGTCGTAGGGTAGGCGTGCCCAGTCGGCGGTCATGGCGTCCGTGGAGGTAACGGCACGCAGGGCCACGGCTTGTTCGTAGGTGCGTTCGTCGCCCATGACGCCGACGCTTTGCACCGGCAGCAGTATCACGCCGGCCTGCCAGATGTCGTCGTACAGGCCGTATTGGCGCATCTTGGAGATGAAGATGTCGTCGGCGTCTTGCAGTATGCGCACTTTCTCGGGGGTGACTTCGCCCAGTATGCGCACGGCCAGGCCGGGGCCCGGGAAGGGGTGGCGGCGTATCAGATGCTCGGGCATGCCCAGCTGCCGTCCGACGGCGCGTACTTCGTCCTTGAATAGCGCGCGCAGCGGTTCGCACAGCTTCAGGTGCATTTTCTCGGGCAGTCCGCCGACGTTGTGGTGGCTCTTGATGGTGGTGCCGGTGATGCTCAGCGACTCTATGCAGTCGGGGTATATTGTGCCTTGCGCCAGCCATTTGACATCCTTGATTTTGCGGGCTTCCTCATCGAAGACGTCGATGAAGCCCTTGCCGATGATTTTGCGCTTGGCCTCCGGGTCGGTGATTCCGGCCAGTTCGTCGAAGAATTTGGCCGAGGCATTGACGCCTATGACGTTGAGGCCCAGCCCTTGGTAGTCGCGTAAGACGTTGGTGTACTCGTTTTTGCGCAGCATTCCGTGGTCCACGAATATGCAGGTGAGGCGGTCGCCGATGGCGCGGTTGAGCAGTACGGCGGCCACGGACGAGTCCACGCCTCCGCTCAGTCCGAGCACCACGCGGTCGTCGCCTAATGTCCGGCGCAGGCTTTCCACGGTGCTGTCTATGTACGATGCGGGAGTCCATTCGCGACGCGAGCCGCAGATGTCCACCACGAAATTCTGCAGCAATTGTATGCCGCAGGTGCTGTGGAACACCTCGGGATGGAATTGCACGCCCCAGCATCGGAGGCCTCGGCGGCGATAGGCGGCCACGTGTACTTTGTCGGTGGAGGCTACTATATCCATGCCTTCGCCGACGGCGGTGATGGTGTCGCCGTGGCTCATCCATACCTGTGCGCCGACCTCGATGCCGGTCATCAGCGGGTCGGAGCTGTCCACTTCGCTGAGGATGGCACGGCCGTATTCGCGAGTGGAGGCCGGTTCGACGCGTCCGCCGCGCTGATAGGCCATCAGTTGGGCGCCGTAGCATATGCCCAGTACCGGGTAGCGCGACACAAGGGCCTCGGTGTCAACCTTGAAGGCCTTGTTATCGTATACCGAGAAGGGGCTGCCCGAGAGGATGACGCCGATGACATCGGGATCGTCAGCAGGCATACGGTTGTAGGGGAGGATTTCGCAGTAAGTGTCGAGTTCGCGCAGGCGGCGGCCTATAAGCTGTGTCGTCTGCGACCCGAAATCGAGAATAATGATTTTTTGTGGCATCGTCTTTTTTGTGGATGATGTAGCGGTGATTTTTAGAAGAAGTACTCGGAGTCTTCCGGAAAGAAGTACTCAGTGACTTTCGAAAAGAAGTACTCGGAGTCTTCCGGAAAGAAGTACTCGGAGTCTTTGATCAGTGCAAAGGTACGCTTTTTTTGCGAGACCTCGAAAGCCTCCCTAAGGACCCTAAAGTCCCTAAAGTCCCTAAAGACCCTAAAGTCCATTAAAGCTCCCCAAAGTCCCATCGTCCTCCTCCGCCCATGCGTTGCGCAGCCCATTCCCTCATTAAAAAAAACAGAGCCCGCTAACCTCAACGGTCGGCGGGACTCTTAACTAATTCAGGTACGAATTCTATACATCCGGCCATTTAGGCCGGAGATAGCCCTTACTTTTGTTCTACATTTCAGGTTAGTCAATCACGTCAGTGCATCACTGCGCCTTCATATCAAAATCAATCAGTTGTTTTCGGAGAAGGGCAGGGGCGCTTGGCCGGACTTGCCGACCCGTATGCGCCTCTGTCGCGTGGGATGCCCATGCTACTTCTTGACGATGCGTATGGGCGTTTGTTCGTTGATTACAATCATATACACGCCGGAGGCCAGTGTGGAGACGTCCACGCTTTGGGTGTAGCTGTCTTCACCGGCTACGTGTGCCACTTCGGCGCCGGTGCTCGAGAATACGCGGATGTCGCGTATAGCCTCGGGACTGGTGACGGTCACCTCGGTGGTGGCCGGTACGGGGTAGGCGCTCAGGCTGTAGCCCGTGGCGTCACCTATGCCGGATGTTCCGACGATGGCAGCGGTGGCGGTGGTGTTCGCACTCTTGCTTATGCGTGCATTGGTGGAGGCGTACACGGCCGTGATGCGGTATTTGTAGCCCGACGGGTTGGTGTTGGTGTAGTAGTACAGCACGCACTCGTGGTCGGTGGCGTAGTGGGCTTCGCGCATGGCATAGCCTTTTTCACTCGGGCTGTCGGCGGCGGTAGTGCCGAATTTGTATTGTCCGGGCACTTGGCCGTTGGTGATTTCTTCGGGATAGTAGTGGTAGTCTTCGCCTTGCTTGAGCAGCTCGAAGTTGCTCAGCGTCTTGTAGCTGCGGCCGCCGTCGGTGGAGACTTCGACGAGGAAGTACGACACGGGTTCGGAGGACTGAGCCGGCAGTGCGCGATCAAAATCGAGGTCTACGCGGTAGGCGTCCTTAGCGCTGCCCGAGCCTTTGTAGGCGTATGCTTTGGCTTTGCCTATGGCTGCGGGGTAGTCGTTGTTGTCCACTGCGAAGTTAGCGGCGCCGTGGATGATGGAGCCGTCTTTCTTGCGCTTGTAGATAGGCACAATTTCGGCGGTGTATTTCTCCGAATCGAGGTTGTATACGCCATCGGTATTGCTGTATTCGAGGGTGAACGTGTGGTCGGCATTCTTGACGTCGGGCACGTTGTTCCATGCTTGTATGATGTTGCCGGACTTGTCTTTGAGCGACACTTCGTAGTGGTCGACTATGACATCGGCGTTTTCGCTCAGGCCGTAATCGTGGTTGGTGCCGGGACGCTGCCATGTAATCTTCGAGTCAAAGTGCGTGATGTCGGTCTTGGCTTTATTGTATCCGGTGGTGATGTCCAATGTCGGGGGTACATCGGGGTACTGCTCGCTGATGTACAGGCGGTACTTGGCAAAGCGCACGCCCGGAACGTACTGATAAATGTATATGCAGTTCTCGTCCTTGTTGTACTCGGCGCCGTACCAGCCGGCGTTGGAGTTGCCGGCTTCGAACCGGGTGCTTTCGTCCAACTTGTTGGCTACCGTGGGCATAAGGTTGTCCTTGGAGGGCACAACGGTGTTGTAATTCTCGCCGTTCTTGCATTGTGCGATGTCGATACGGAAGTTGCCGGGGCTGTTGCTGTTGATAGTAGTGGAGTGTAGTACAAAGAATTCGTTGTTGTACGTGAAGGTCACGCCGCCGCACTGGGTGATATCGGCTGTGTTCGAGAACATCAGGGTGTACCTGCCGTTGGCGTCTACGTACCATGTGCCGATGCCGCGTACGGTCTGTATGAAGGCTTGGCGTCCGGCTACGGGGTAGGAATAGTTCTCGGTGGAAGCCAATATATTGATGTCGCGACCGAGGGCTGCGATTTCGCTGATGGGAGCGGTGAATTTCTTCACCTCTGTGGCGGTGCCGCCGTTCATCTTGATGCGGAAGACGTCAGCCGAGCGGTTCATGGACATCAGCAGGAAGCCCGTGCCGTTTTTGGCGTTACCGCCGGCCGAGATGTAGTGCGTACGGTAGTACTGAAGACCTGTGTTGCACGCCAACGTGCTGCCGTATTTGGCGTTGAAATCGGCTACTGCGGCTTTGCCGGCTTCCGAATTAATATAGTCGGTCTCATAATTGTAGAAGTGTTTGCCGTTGTAATTGAGTTCGGTCTCGCCGGTTTCGTTGCCATGTACGAATGCTGTCGGGCGGTAATACAGCGAATTGGTGACTTTGACACCATCGGCCTCGTTTTTGATATATGGAGTGTCATACCAGCCGAAAGCGCCGGAGTGGATGGCGCGACGCCATTTATTACCGCCTTCGTCTACGGCTACAAACTGGCTTTCAAGACCCCAGGTACCGACTTCGGTGTGGAGGTTGTCGCCGATGGTCTTGATGGTCTTGGCATCGGCGCCGATGGATTTGATGCCGCCGCACCAGTCACCACGCCATTTGGCGTAAATGGCTTGTGCTTCTCCTTCCGTGATATCTTTGCCTACTAATTTTCCGTCCAAATAGTTGTTGGGAATGTAATTGCCTTTGGCTGACAGCTCGGTGCGTGCGGTCAGCTGTGCGAGGTACCACTTGCCGTTGTAGTACTGGGCCTGACGGTATATGTCGCCGGGGGCACCCCATGCGCCTACCGGCGTCTTGGCGTTGGCAAACAGGCCTTTGGCCAATACTGCATCGGCGGGCCTACCGGCCTTGTTCCACTCGTCCTCGGTCATGATGGGGTAGTTGTATACGGTGTCGAGGACGTACGATGCTACGTCTTCGGCGTGCTTGATGGTAGCGGATGCCGATGTCGAGCGCGTGACGCTGCCGTCTTTCCAATAAGCCACAATCACGTAGGAGTATGTGCCGTCGGGAAGGTTGGAGTCGATATACGAACCTCCGGTGTATTTGCCCAAAATCTTGATACCGTCGCGGAATAATTCGTAGTGGTCGAGGTTTTCCGTCGAGGCCACTTCCCATGCCAGGGCGGCGGTGCGGCGTCCCTTATAGGTATCTACGGAAGTGAAGTAGGGGGCGGCGGAGGCCTTCGGCGCTACGGTGTTGGAGGTGGCGGAATTGGTCTTTTCGCCGTCCTTGGTGGTGATGGTTTGGTTCATGGTGGCGCGTACCATCAGCGAGGTCTCCACGGTGACTACAACGCCGTTCTCGGTTTCCGACCCTAAGGGCGAGTAGTTGGCCACATCGTATTTGGTGGTGTTGGCGGGTATGGTGGCGAGGTCTTGTGTCGTGGTGGTGGCGGTACCGCCGGCGGGTGTCTTTTTGATTACCTTGACCACGGTGAAGTTCTTGATTGTGCCGTATGCCGGGGTATTCCATTCGAGGTGTGCCGTGGCTGTGGCGTCTGTCGGGTCGATGGAGGCGGTCAGGACGATGTTGCCGAAGCCGGCATCGTAAGTCGAGGCATTGGTGCTTGTGGCGCTTGTGCCTTCGGCGTTGACAGCTATGATGCGGTATTTGTGCTGCTTGCCCGTACCGGTGGTCAGAACAAGTGTCGTCGAGGTGGCATTGCCGTCATATACCTTGGTTTCGGGCGAGTTGGTGCAGTCGTACACTTGATACGAAGTGGCTTTGTCGGCTGCGTTCCATTTCAAGTCGACCTTCTGGGACGTGCCTTCCCACCTTGCCGTGGCGGTGAAGCCGGTAACGGTTGCAGGCCTGCGGTCGTCTTTGTACTCGACACGGACGATGCCGCCATCGGGGTCGACGCCGTAGAGCACCAGATGTCGGTCGGCTTCCTTGATGTCGTAATCGCAGAAGGTGAAGCCTGCATTCCTTATATCGTTATTCGAAACAGTCTGAGCATCGGTGATAATGTTCTTGCCGTTGGCCACGCCATCGGTGTAGTCGATGAGGGAGAGTTTGGGCGCAGTGGTGCCGCTTGAACAGTTCATATTCAAGGACAATTTGCGGCCTTTGAAGGTGAAGAACTTTTGGCCGGTGCCGTGGATTGAACCTAAACCATTGGCGGAGAGTTCTTCTTTTACGGATCCATCGGCATTAAAGTGGATGCCGTATGTGTTGTTGAAAGACGTAATCCACACTGTGCCGTCATCCATCGGGTCTATGCTGACGTTATTCCAGTCAGAGCCTAAGCTTTTGGCTAATTTGATTTCCTTGACGGAGGTCGTCTGCTTGTTCTTGATGGTAAAGACGAGCAATCGATCTATGGCGTTTCCTTTCGTTGCAATCATGTATATCCTGCCGTTATCGGGTGTACCCCATGCACCAAATCCTTGGTATGGATTAAGTCTTGGATTTCCTGAGCAGTCTACTCGGTTCTCAATTTTGTCATTGAAAAGGTATATCGGTGCGCTTTTGGCACTACTCCAGCAATATATCTTGGTATTTTGGGTGCTGCTGCTTGGACAATTCATAGCAACGACCGAATTGCCCATACGGGTCATACCTAATAGTGCGGCATAGTAGCTCCCTCCTTCAGACCAGTCAATGGTATTGTCAACGCCGTTCATGTTAGCTTCGCCTTCTTGGGCAAAAGTAGTGCTATTGAGCACCTTAATCTTGTAAGATGATTTCGTGCCCATGTTGCCGTTTTGAGTCAACACCCACAATTGGTTGTTGAAAACGGTCAGACCGGCGGCGCAAACATTGCCGTTGCCGGTGGTGTTGCCGTTGTTCGGCCACCAGGCGTTGACCGGGGAGACGTTTTTCTTGCAGTAGGTGGTGGCCCCTGCGGGGATGGTGAAAGCCTCGGCGGAGGCTCCCACCGAGGAGCCGAGCGCCGTGATAAACGCCATCAGTGTTAAGAATGCATTTTTGAATCTCATATTATGAAATGTAGTTAATGTTTGTTCCGAGTTTTTCACGCTGTTCCGGTCCAAGCTGCTCTATACCGGTCCAAGCTGCTCTAAGCCATAGGTTGTCGAGGGGAAGCGTAGTGCTTTGTATAGTGTTTCATGCGTGCTTAGTCCTGTCTTGTCAGGAGCTGTCAGTCGGTGTCAGTCGATGTCAGTCGATGTCGGTTGTCTTGCCCGGGCAAATGCGAGGACTTGTGCCCGCGATGCCACGAATGTGGATGGATGCGTGCTCTGTAACTTTTTATGTGTGTGGTGTGCCGCGGGGCGGTCTTGTGGCATCGGTGGCGGCGTTTGGTCGTGCGTGCCTCGGGCCTATACTCCGGGAGGTTGTAGAATGGCCTCCGGCTTGGAGGCTTTTTGATAATCGGTTCGCGGACGTTTCTTGCCGTCCGTGCCCATATGCAATAAAGTCAAGGTATGTTATATCAAGCATTGAGCCTGATTTTTGGCCTGCAAAGTTAAGCATTATTCCGCATATACAGCACAAAAAGTGCCAAAATAATAAAAAAACGAGCTCCGCTAACCTCGGCGGTCGGCGGAGCCCTTAACAATATTGCATTCTACATTTCAGGTTGATCAATCAATCACTTTTTCAGTGGTTTTTTTAAGATGTGTGCTGCATCACTGCAGTACTAAGTAATTCTATTAATTACTTGCTTCTTAGGGCTTCACTCGCACAAGCGAGCGGTGGCCCTGCGGGCACGTGCCAACCTCGGTCGGCACGGCCGCATATATCAAAGTATCAATCACTTCTTAACGATGCGCAGGGGAGCCTGCTCGTTGACTACGAGCATGTACACGCCCGGGGCCAGGGTGGAGACGTCCACGCTTTGGGTGTAGTCCTTTTCGCCGGCCACGCGTGCCACTTCGGCGCCTGCTGTCGAGAAGATGCGTACGCTTTCTATAGCCTCGGGGCTGGTGACGGTTACCGCAGTGGTGGCGGGCACGGGGTAGACGCTCAGGCTGTAGCCGGTGGCGTCACTTATGCCGGTTGTCCCGCCGTTGAAGTTCTCGGCGTTGGTCGAGGCGGTCTTGCGTATGCGAGCATTGGTGGAGGCGTACACGGCCGTGATGCGGTATTTGTAGCCCGACGGGTTGTCTTTGGTGTAGTAGTACAGCACGCACTTGTGGTCGGTGGCGGGGTTGGCTTTTTCGCGCAAGGCGTAGCCCTTTTCGGAGGGGGTGTCGATGCCGAATTTGTACGTATCGCTCCCGCCGAACTTGTAGTTGCCGGGCACTTGGCCTTCGGGGATTTGGCCGTTGGGGACTTCTACGGGATAGTAGTGGTAGTCTTCGCCCTGCTTGAGCAGGTTGAATTTGTTAAGGGTGTTGAAGGTGGCGCCTCCGTCGGTGGAGTATTCCACGAGGAAGTACGACACGGGTTCGTTTGAATTGGCGGCTGTGGCACGGTCAAAATCGAGGTCCACGCGGTACGTGCCGGCGGCAGCGCCATCTCCGCTATAGATGTATGCTCTGGCTTCGCCTATGGCTGCCGGGTAGTCGTTTTGGTCAACTTCGTAGTTCATACCACCACGGATGAGTGTTCCGTTGTTTACGCGTTTGTAGATAGGAACGATTTCGGCGGTGTACATGTCGGCGTTGATGAAGAACTCACCGTCAGCGTTTTGATTGTAGTCGATGGTGAACACATTGCTCACGTCAGCCACGTCATTTACTTTCCATGTATTGAGTACAGTACCGCTTTGGTCTTTGAGGGCTACTTCGTAGTGGTTTACCACGATGTCTGCTCCCGGCAGGCCGAAGGAGTGGTCTTGGTCGGTAGGTTTCTTGCTGGGACGATTCCAGGTAATCTTGCAGTCGAAGCGTGTGATGTCGGAGAGGTTGGTTTCATCGTCATAGCCGGTCGTAATATTGATGTTGACGGGTACGTCGGGATAAGCGTCGCGCTTGTACAGGCGATACTTGGCGAAGCGTACGCCGGGAACATATTGATAGATGTATATGCAGTCGTCTGCTTCGCTGTACTCGGCGCCGTACCACGAGCAGTTCGAGTTGCCGGCAACGAATTGCGAAACTTCTTCGAGCTTATTGCCTACGCAGGGAATCAGGTTGTTCTTGGAGGGTACCACGTTGGCGGCTGTTTCGCCTTCGCCGCATTCTGCTACGTCGATGCGGAAGTAGCCGGGGTTGTTACTGCGAACCGTAGAGGGGTGCAGCACGAAGAACTCATTGTTGTAGGTGAAAGCCACGCCTCCCGACTGGGTGATGTCGGCGGTAGCATCATACATCAGGGAGTAGTGGCCGGAGGGGTCTACATACCATGTACCGATGCTGCGCACGGTTTGGATAAATGCTCCGTTGCGCCCGGGTACGGGGAACGAATAGTTCTCGGTAGAGCCTTTTGGGTGCAAGGCTTCGCCCGTCTTGGGGTTTGTCATGCCCTCGTAAGGTGCGACAAACTTCTTGATATTATTCATTGCAGTACCGGCGGCGTTAAGGTCTACTCTGTACACGTCGGCAGACAAGTTCATCGAAAGCAGTACGTAGGGGTTGCCGTTGTCATAGTTGCCGGCAGCCAAATAATGAGTACGATAGTACTGTACTCCGTTTGCGGCTATGCCTTGCTGTTCGTAGTAATAGAAGTCGTGGCCTCCGTAGGTCAGCTCGATATTGCCTTTGAGGTATTTTATCGGGCGATAGTACAGATTAGTACTGTTAAGTGGGCCTCCGTTGGTTATGCGATGCCAGAATTTGCCGGTGCCATCCACTGCTATGGACTGGTTCTCCAAGCCATAGGTTCCATTGACTACATCGCCGGCATTGCCGATGGTCTTGATAGTAGCTTCATCTGCGCCTATGGAATAGATATGACCTTTCCATTTGCCGTCTTTGTATTCTTTGTTCGCTCCAGTTCCGGCTTCATCACCCCCCACGTAACTATTGGGTATATAGTTGGTTCCGTCTACAAGCTCGGTGCGTGCAGTCAGCTGAGCAATATACCATTTGCCGTTGTAGAATTGAGCCTGACGATATACGTCACCGGGAGCACCATAGAAACCTACACGAGTCTTTGCATTTGCGAACCAGCCTTTGGCTACGACAGCATCTGCGGGACTGCCGGCGGCTGTCCATTCATCTTGTGTCATGATGGGATAGTCATAGATGCAGTCGAGGATGTAGTTGGTGACGTCGGGAGAGTCTGTAATCGAGGCTTCTCCGGGCAAGGAGCTCTTAACCACGGTTTCTCCGCCTTCATCGTAGTAAGCCTTTACAACATACGAATAGTTGCCGTCGGGGAGTTCGGCATCGATATAGGAGCTGCCTTCGTAGTTGCTCAGAATCTTGATGTCGTCGCGATATACTTCATAATATTTGAGGTTGGTGGTCGAGCTCACTTCCCATGTCAAAGCGACGGTACGACGGCCCTTATAGGTTACTATGCTTGTAAAATAGGGGGTATTGGGAACGTTCGGAGCTACCGCGTTAGAGAGTACTTCGTTGGTTTGCTCGCCCTTTTCGGTGGTGATGGTCTGTGCCATCTTGGCGCGAACTAAGAATCTGGTCGAAGTGTTGTAGGTGATACCGTTTTCGATTGTCGTAACGAGGGCGGTATAGTTGGGGTAGTCGTAAGTGGTTACATTCGGTGCGAGGTCGGCAATTTTGGTGTCGGTAGTGACGCTGCTGTTGTCGCTGCCGTTCTTGGTTTCGCGCTTAATCACCTCGAAGCCTTGGAGTGTACCGTGGGCGGGGGCATTCCATGAGAGCTTGGCCTTCTTCGTATCGTTGGGGTCGATGGTGCCTTCCAGTTTGACGGCGCCGAAGCCGGCATCGAAGGTGCTTGCGTATGCGCTTTGTGCGCTTTCGCCGCTTTCATTGTAGCCCTTGATGCTATATTTGTGCGCTAAGCCTGTGCCCAAAGTCAGGTCGAGGGTGCACTTGGTGTCGGTGCCGCTCCATACCTCCGTTGCCGTTTCCAAGTCATCGGAGTTTTTAAATACCTTGTATGAGGTGGCATTCCCGTCTTTCGCCCAAGTGAGGTCTACCTTCTGTCCGGCGCCTTCCCAGCGTGCCGTCGCCGTGAAGTTTTGAACGATACCGGGAGCCGATGTTTCTTTATATTCTACGCGCACGATACCACCGTCGCAGTCCAGACCGTATAATACCAAGTGCTTGTCTGCTGTCTTGATTTCGTAGTCACAGCCGGTAATGTTAATAGAACTTTGAGAGTGACTTGACAATTGGGGCTGTGTGCCGCTGATTATATTCTTCTGTTTTCCGGAGCCAACGCCTGCAGTATAGTCTATGAGAGACAGACGAGGGTCTGCCCATCCGGAAGTGAAGTTCATGCATAAGGCGAGCTTTTGTCCTTTGAATGTAAAATGGCGTTGACCGGAGCCGTTTGCATTGGCAAAACCATCTCCGGAGAATTCTTCGATGAGTGTACCATCTGCTCTAAAGTGCATACCATAGGTGTTGTTTGATGCATCTTTAACCCAGAAAGATCCATCACTTAATGGTTCTATATTAGCAAGTTCCATGCCGGGGGCTTTTGCCAGGTTTACTAACGTAACTTTGCCTGCGGCATCTTCTATTTTCTTGTTGGTAACCGTAAAGATTGCAACACTCCCCTTATCGGATGAAAGGACATATATTTTGCCATTTGAGGGTGTTCCTGAAGCGCCTAAACCTCGTCCCAGACTTTTCTTTAAGTATGTATTCAAGTGATTGTTAAACATCACCGTAGGTGCTCCGGTTCCTTCCCAGCAGTAAACCTTAAAGTTTTGCCAATAGGAAGATGGCCTGTTTATAGAAATTACAGCATTTCCCATACGGACCAAACCATATAGCGTAGCAGCATCACTTGTGCCTGCGGTAACGCCGGACATGCTTGCGGTTCCTTCGCGTGCAAATGTCGTACTGTTAAGTATGTTCATCGTGTAGCTTGCCGGATTAGTCACTGACCCGTTTACGGTCAGCACCCATAGCTTGTCGTTGACGGCGGCTATGCCAACTGCTTTGGCTGACGAGGAGTTGCTGCTATTTCCGCCGTTAGGCCACCAGGCATTGACCGGGGCTTCGTTCTTCCTGCAGGATTTAGTGCTGCCGGTCGGGATGGTAAACGCCTCGGCGCCGGCGGGTAAGGCCGAGGAGAGCGCCAGCACGAATGCCGTAAGAGATAAGAGTATCCTTTTAAGTCTCATTTTGTTAGAATATTGTTTTTAGGTTATTATTATCGTGTATAGGGTGTATTGTGGCGGATTTCGCGCCCGTGAGTTGCGTTGTCGGCATCGGCTGTTGCAGTTGCGAGGAGGCCTGTCGCCGAGGGTGCTGTTGACTAATCCTCCGGTGGCGGGGTGTCCGCCGTGGCAGGGGTTGGGATGTCGTCATAGTACACGGATGTTCAAAAGGGTGGGACATACGGCCTATGGGACGGCTTGTTATAGAGGATATTGACGCATCGCGCCAATTCGGGGAGCAATCTGCCACAATAAGCATTCTGATGTTCGGGTCTTATCCCGAAAGTGGCTGTGGCCGACTTTTACAAAAATATTGCGTCCGCTGATGGGCGGCTGCAGTCCGAAAGCAGCGCATACACTATGGTATGCCTGTCAGTGACGCCATATACGCTGCACAACCAAGGCGCTATGCGTATACTTGGGTCGTGGTGGTGGCGTCAGAGCCATATCTGCTTCTCAGCGCAAATATACGTTAAAAGCGGCAATTGTCCGCACAAAATACGTGCTTCTTTAGGTAAAATATTGCGGCAAAAATATTACTATATGCACGACAAACGCCGCCGTGCCTGCGTTTTTTGTAACAATCGCGTATATCAAAATAAAGGATTCGGTAGGGCGGTGTGTCGGTAAAACCGGTAGGGCGTAAAACATCGCGTCCGCAACGACATAATCCGTTTGATAATCCGACAATCAACATATTATATCCTCGTGTATTGCGCGGGCGCAATATATTTCGCCCCTGCAAATAATACGCCTTAATATGACACGCTTGCGCGTCAATACGCCCTTTTTCCCATTTCTCCGGACTTTATAGCTCGCCATCCGCAAAAATTATGTAAATTTGCATGACCTTAGAGGCCTTAAAGCCCCTAAGGGCCTTAAAGCCCCTAAGGGCCTTAAAGAGGCAGGACACAAAGTATTACACCCTATATACAACACGATTTATGGCAACCAAACCTTTCAAGTATCAGCCCATGTTCCCGTTGGGACCGGATACAACCGAGTATTACAAGCTGACAGACAAATACGTACACACCGAGAACTGGGGCGGACACGAATTCCTCGTCATCGACCCCGAAGCACTCACCGTACTGGCACGTCAGGCCACCCATGACAACGCTTTCATGCTGCGCCGCGAGCACAACGCCATGGTCGCCAAGATCCTCCATGACCCCGAAGCAAGCGAAAACGACAAATTCGTTGCCTTGACGATGCTGCGCAACGCCGAAGTCGCCGCCAAAGGCCAACTGCCTTTCTGCCAAGACACCGGTACGGCCATCGTGCACGGCGAAAAAGGCCAGTACGTGTTCACCGGATGCGATGACGCCGAGCGCCTGTCGCGCGGAGTGTATGACACTTACACCACCGATAACCTCCGCTACAGCCAAAATGCGCCCCTGAACATGTACGACGAAGTCAACACCGGGTGCAACCTCCCCGCCCAAGTGGACATACACGCCGGCGACGACGACGAATACCACTTCCTATTCGTGGCCAAAGGCGGCGGCTCGGCCAACAAGACTTACCTCTATCAAGAGACCAAGGCGCTGATCAACCCCAAGACACTGCTCCCCTTCCTGGTTGAGAAAATGAAGACCCTCGGCACCGCCGCCTGTCCTCCATATCACATAGCATTTGTCATCGGTGGTACTTCGGCCGAAAAAAACCTCGAGACCGTCAAAAAAGCCTCCGTCAAATATTATGACAACCTTCCCACCGAGGGCAATGAGCTGGGACACGCCTTCCGTGACATCGAACTCGAGAAACAACTCAAAGAAGCCTCCGAGAAAATAGACCTCGGCGCACAATTCGGCGGCAAATACTTCGCCCACGACATACGCGTCATCCGCCTGCCGCGCCACGGCGCATCATGCCCCGTAGGCCTCGGCGTAAGCTGCAGCGCCGACCGCAACGTCAAAGCCAAAATCAACCGCCAAGGCCTCTGGATCGAGAACCTCGATGCCAACCCCGGCGAACTCATCCCCGAAGAAATGCGTCAAGCCGGCGAAGGCAAGGTCGTCAATATCGACCTCGACCGACCCATGCCGGAAATACTTGCCGAGCTCTCCAAATATCCCGTATCGACACGCCTGTCCTTGCGCGGCACCATCATCGTAGGTCGCGACATCGCCCACGCCAAAATCAAGGAACGCCTCGACCGCGGCGAACCCATGCCTCAGTACCTCAAAGACCATCCCATATACTACGCCGGCCCGGCCAAGACGCCGCAGGGTATGCCCTCGGGCAGCTTCGGCCCCACCACCGCCGGACGCATGGACAGCTACGTCGACCAATTCCAGGCCGCCGGCGGCTCTATGGTCATGATTGCCAAAGGAAACCGCTCCAAGCAAGTCACCGATGCGTGTCATAAACACGGCGGATTCTATCTGGGCAGCATCGGCGGCCCCGCCGCAGTGCTCGCGCAGAACTCCATCAAGAAAGTCGAGCTCCTCGAATACCCCGAACTCGGTATGGAAGCCATCTGGAAAATCCAAGTCGAAGACTTCCCTGCATTTATCCTCGTAGACGACAAGGGCAACGACTTCTTCACCCAAATCGCCGAAAAATGTAAAGGCTGCGCCCTCGGCAAATAAGCCATAGCGCACCCTCCCTTCAACCATAACAGCCATTATTGCTATGACAGCTTTAATGGCTGTTATAGCTATTGTGGCTGTTGTAGCTATTGTGGCTGTTATAGCTGTTATTGGCCGTTAGATCTGTTGTAGCTGTTATTGGCCGTTATAGCGGTAGTCATTGTGGCCGAAAGAAAGGTTTTTTACTTGCTTTCGCAGGGAGGTATTGTGATTTCCGTTCTCCCCGAGCCTTCGGTTAATATATTTCCACATAAAAAATTTATTAGGATTTTGATATACCGAAAAAAAACCGTTTACCTTTGCAGTAGAAAAATACCCTTCGTGACTGAACGGCTACGTGAAAAGTGCGTAGCTCACAAGTGTAGGTTACGAGGGCTATTTTTTTGCCCTTTTGGTTCGAGCGGTGTCTCGCGTATGGTATTTAGGAATAAAACTCCAATGCCTGTAAACCTGTGTCCAGCTATCGGAATTTACTCGTATCGGTGTGGTGACATTCTCCGGATTATCAGGTGAGAAACTCGTTGCGCTCGGATAGCATCATGCTATCAATTATTATTTCTAACAAGTCGTGAAAAACCATTTTCTTCTGCTCCTGCTTGCATATTTGCTCTAAAATTCGACATTGGAAATTCGATATGTGACAGTCCAAAATATAGAAGTGGCCGTCATCCTGTTGCGGGATGACGGCCACTGTTATTAGGGGAAGTTGTCTATCGCTATTACAAGCGGTAGATGATTACTTGACGATGACCTTGGCGGTGGTGGCGCCGGCACGTACGATGTATACGCCGGGCACTACGGACACGGAGGCATCGGTGACGGAGGCGCCGACATATACGGCCTTACCGTCAGCGGCATAGACTGCCAATGCCTGACCGGCGTTGCCGGACACGATGATGGCGCCGTCAGCGGCCTTGATGGAGGCGGAGCCGTCCACGCTGATGTCGTTGACACCGGCACCGGGGATGAAGAGAACATTAATGTCCGGGACTATAGAGGTGGCTGCGTAGCCGAAGGTTTCATCTGTCTTCTCGGGGTCGAGGGTGTATTCTTCGTCATCGACTTCGTCGTTGTTGTCGAAGCGGGTGTTGAGCGGCGACTCGGGCTTGCCGTAGGTGCCCTTGAATGCCACGCCGTCGAGGTTGGTTCCTTTTCCGGTCTTGTAGATCATCACCACGAGGTTCTTGCCGTTGTACTTGTACTCGTTTTGGAGGGCGAAGGCCATGGCTTCGTCGTCGAGCTTGACGTCGATGGTTCCTTCAAAGACTTTGGTGAGTTGGCCGACGGGAATAATTCCGTCTTCGAGATTAGCCTTTTCGGTTTCGCCCAGCCATACGCGCATGGGTACATTGGTGAATTCGCTTTCGAGGGTGCCGTATGGGAAGGATATCATCGCAATCTTCTTGCCGGCGTTTTCGCCCAGGTCCGAAGCGTAGTAGATGCCCTCGAATACGGACTGATTGGCCAAGAATGTGGTAGGTACTACAGATACGTCATCGGGAGAGGCGGCGCCGATGGTTACCAGCTCGCTGCCTTCCGGAACGATGTTCAGTACAAGTGCGGCTGTCGAGTTGTTGGACACGTCTTCGTCTGCATCGTAGAGCACATATCCGGAGACGGTGGTATTCTTGGCCTCTGTAAAGGTGTATTGCAGCTTGAGCTCGGTCGAGGCGTTGCGTGCCAGTTCGGTTCCGTCTACTGTTGCGAGGGTCTTGCCTTCGGCATCGCGCAGTTGCACTTTGTAATCCTTGGCCACGTTGCGTCCCTTATTGGTGACTTTCACGAAGTACTCTGCGAGCTTGTTCGTGGTGGGGAATTTTTCGCCTCTTACCGAGACGGCTGCCAGGTCATTGGCCTTGGCTTCCACGGCGGTGACGGTGGCGACCCAACCCAAGCGGCGGTCCATGATGTCGCTGGTGAAGTGGAAGGTCAGGGCTCCGCTGTCATTGGTGGCTTGGAGGTCTTTGATTGCCTCGGGCACTCCGCCTTCGCTGTTGAATTCGCCGATTTTGGGGGCGGTTTCGTCCAATCCGTTGTATATGATCAGGTAATCACCGAAGGAGTCGATTTCGAATTCGGTGAATTGCACTCGTATATAGCTGTTGGGGTTGGCGGGCTTGATGGTCAGCAGATCGTCGGCGTTGTTGGTGTAATTGCCTTCGCCGCCGTTGTCGTAGAATTTGTATGTCTTGCCATCCTCGACCACTGCCACTGCATCGCCTTGTCCCATGACAATCCAGTCGGCCGGTTTGACCAGAACAGTGGGAGCCTCGGTATATGCGCCTTCGCCCTTGTCGTTGACAGCAGCGATGCTGTAGATGTAGCGTCCGTATCCGGGGGTGTCCTCGTAGGATGTCTGCGAGGGATCGGAAATTTTGATTTCGGTCTGGTCGGGCGAGCCGTAGATGCGTCGTTTGATTACGTATCCGGTAAGTCCTGCCGGGTCAAAGCTTCCGCCATTGAGGCCTTTGGTGGGGGCTGTCCAGCTAAGTACGGCCTTGTTGTCGCCCGGGACGGCACTGAAGGATGCCACGGCTGCCGGGACATCGGCGCCGACTACCACGTGTAGCGGGTCGGTGTCCACGCCGCCGTCGCCGGCAGCGTTGAAGGGCACGAACTTGTAGTCGTGGCCGCCTTCGGAGACGTTATTGTCTGTGTATTCCGTGGCTGTGGCGTCCAAAGAGGCTACTTGCGTGCCGTCGCGCAGCACCTTGATGCCTTCGAGCGAGGTCAGGGCGTTGCCTTGGGCGTCCTTGGTGGGGAGAGTCCAGGCAAGTTTTACAGAGGTTCCCGAGACGGTGGCGCTGCGGCCGGTGACGCGGTCGGGGGCTCCCTTGGCTACATTGATATATGGTATCATCAGCGTGTTGAGGCTGTCGAATTCGCCGTTGTACAGGATGTTGTTGATGCCTTTGGCTTTGCCTGTCTTGGTATCGATGGTGTACAAGGCGTATTTGCCGTTGTTGTACCAGTATAGCACGCCGGTGGAGTAATCGAAGGCCATAGACTGGTCGAAGGCCGCATCGACGCCCAATTCGCCTACCAGGGTCACGCGACCATTGGTCTTATTGACCTTGTAGAACGAGTTGTTGGTGCTCACTGCGTAGATCTGTCCGTCCAAGTCGCAGGCAAGGGCAATCATGGTAAATTTGTTGCCTGCCAAGTCGGTGAAATCGCCTATTTTTTTGACTGCGCCGGTGTTTATGTCCAGCGTCGCCAGGGCGCTGTTGCCCTTGTAGATGCCGTAGGCGTTGTTCGTGGTGTAGTCGTAGGTCAGGTCGATGCACTTGGTGCTGGTGAGCGATATGGGCGTGCGCTCACCGGTCTCGGTGTCGATGGTGCTGAAGCTCTCAATGGTGGACTGTGTGCCGGGGAGTGTCACTTGTACATACCACTTGTAGTTGTAGTAGAAGCCGCAGTAGCACTGTCCCAGTCTTGACTGGTCCGCTATCAGCGTTACATCGATAGGATCGGTCTCCGGGTCAAACTTTATGGGCCCGGTCACGGAGTTGTCGTTGCCATGCTGCCAGGTCTGGTAGGCATAGATGACCGGCGCGGCCGACGCCCCTATTACGGTGGCGAGGGCCATGGCAAGCGTTGCGTAGAATTTTTTCATACGAACTTTGGTTTTGTTTATAGAAAGGATAGATTTGGTTTATTTCCTCGGGGTCAGCCCGTCGGATTGTATGTCGCAAATATACGTATATTTTTTACCCGGATGTGCAATGTGTCATTATTTTTTTTAATGCGTCCAATCGGATATATTGTCAAGCCGAAATGCGCCAAACGGTGCGGCAATACGGCTATATGGTGTTATTTTGGCACCGGCGTCCGGCGGCGCTACATGCGAGGATTTGCCGCCGGGACTTGTGTCTGCTATTTTTCGCGGAGGAAGCGGTAGCCGAAGCGCCGGCATGCGGCGCGTTCGAGGTCTTCGCGGGCCTCGGGAGCGGCGATGGCGATGAGGGCGCGGGCACGCTGAGCGCAGTCCTTGCCTTTGAGGAAGGCGGCGCCGTATTCGGTCACCACATACTGGGTCTGGAATCGGGTGGTGACAACTCCGGCGCCCTCGGTGAGCACCGGCTTGATCTTGGAGATGCCCTTGCCGGAGGTCGCAGTCATGGCTATAAAGGTCTTGCCGCCCTCGGAGAGCGCGCCGCCGTACATGAAGTCGTGCTGTCCGCCGACGCCGGAGAACAGTCGCGTGCCTATCGAATCGGCACATACTTGTCCGGTAAGGTCCACTTCGATGGCCGAATTGATGGACATCACCTTGGGGTTTTGGCATATGCGGAAGGGGTAGTTGGTCCACGCTACGTCTTTGAATATAATGTCCGGGTTGTAGTCCATGAAGTCGTATAGTGCCCTTGAGCCCAAGGCAAGGCTGGCCACGCTCTTTCCGGGCATAACCACCTTCTGAGAGTTGTCTATCACTCCGCTTTGGATGAGCGGCAGCACGCCGTCGGTCATTGCCTCGGTGTGCAAGCCGAGATGCCGGTGGTCGCGCAGCCGCCCGAGCACGGCATTGGGAATGCCGCCCACGCCTATTTGCAGCGTGGCGCCGTCGGGTATCAGTTCGGCAATATGCCCGCCGATTCGGCGCTCGGCATCATTGGGTACGGCCGTAGGCACTTCGACCAGCGGGTCATCGACTTCGACACAGGCATCGAAGCGGCTGATATGTATGAGCGGGTCGCCGTAAGAGTATGGCATCTGCTTGTTCACCTGCGCGATGATAGTCTTGGAACATTCGACGGCCGAGAATGCCAGGTCGGCCGACACGCCGTAGCTGCAATAGCCGTCCTTGTCGGGGGGCGAGACGTTGAGCAGGGTGACATCCAGCGGCAGGTATCCCTCGCGGAACAACGCCGGGACTTCGCCGAGGAAGCATGGGATGATTTGTGCTTCGCCACGGTCTACGGCCTTGCGTATGCTGTTGGAAATGAACAGGCTGCGCGGGATGAATATATCTCGATACTCGGTCTTGGCATACGGGGCGTCACGGCGGCCGACAGCAAAGGCCGAATACATCTCCACGCCTTGCAGCTCGGCGTGGCGTGCCGTTATGGCATCCAACAATACCTCCGGTATAGACGTGCTGCCTTGGATGTACACGCGGTCGTGGCTTTTGACCAGTTTGGCCGCCTCGGCGGCAGTCATATAGTTCGCTTTCATGTCTGTGGCGTATTATGCCTGTGGCGTATTATATTATATATGGTGTATTATGTCTGTGGGAAATTACGGTTGAAGGCTGCGAGTCGTTCTTCAAGGAGTGGATAATCGTCGTCGCCGAGCATCGATGTGCATATGCGCAGCCCCTGCTGTTCGCTGCCGGTGGTACGCAGCGAGATGGCGGCGATGCCGTAGTGGATGAGCTCATCGACGAGGTCGTCACCCGTAAAGCCCTTGCGGCCTATTGTGAAGAAGAAGCCGTCACTGACGTCCCGGTCGAGGTCCTTGTCGTATACGATGTGAAAGCCGTTGCGCACGAATATAGATTTCAGCCGTGCAGCGCGTCGGGCGTATTCGCGGTTTTCGGTCACGAAATCGAGTTTTCCGTCACATGCGGCCTCGTACATTGCCGCCAGAGCATACTGTGCCGAGTGGCACACGCCCGAGGACAAGGTGTACAGTATGGTGTGTACAAAGGTGCGTCCGGGCGTGTCCATACCGAGAGTCTCTTTCAGATGGGGATACTCGCGGTCGAACAATGCGTCGGAGATCACAGCCGTGGCCACACGCTCGCCGGCATAGCTGAATATCTTGGAGGCGGAGAGCAGTAGTATGTAGTTGTCGGTATATCGCGCTACGGTACTCTGGTACGGCGGCTCGAACGGATGTCCTATGTTTTTGCGCGAGTCCATGCCAAAATATGCGAGGTCTTCAAGGACTATCGTGTCGTATTGTGTGGCCAGGCGGCCGATGTGTTCCAACTCGCTATCGGTGAAGCATATCCACGCCGGATTGTTGGGATTGGAATATATGATTGCGGCGATATTGCCTTTTGCAAGGCGGCTTTCGAGCTTCCGGGCCAGCTTATCGCCGCGGAAGTCGTGGACATCAAATTCGTCTGTCTTGTATCCCAGCACTTTGGCTTGCAACGGCTGTACCGAGAACCCCGGATTGATAAACAATATGGTGTCCTTGTCAGCGTGCAGGTGTGTGCTCAGGATAAATGATGCAAAGGTGCCCATCATGGACCCCACGGTGGGCACGCAACTTTCCGGCCTTACGTCTATGCCGAGGAAGGCCTTGACAAATCGCGAGGCTTGCTGTTTGAGCGGGGTGATGCCGGCTATATTGGGATACTTGTTTGCCACTCCGGCGTCGAGAGCCTGTTTTTGGGCCTCGATGCCTATTCGAGATGCCGGAAGTCCGGGCGAACCTAACTCGAGATGTACGAATTTACGCCCCGTAATTCTTTCCAGTTCCTCGGCAAGGGCAAGGGTCTGCCGGATGGTGGCATCGCCGGCATGAGCGATGTGCATCTTGTGCAGCACCTCGCCGACAGTCTTTCGGTCAAAAGGTATTTCCATACGTTATAGTTGTTTTTCGTGGAAGTGTGCTCAATTGTTCCCGTTGATGTGGGTGTGTGCCACCTTGAGCCCGGCGCGGAAGGCCTTGATGTTCATCTCGACGATGTCATCTCCTTTGCGTGCGAACACCGAGTGTATGCCGTCTTCGATTTTAGCGATGTCGATACCGAGGAAAGGCGCTGCGGCGCCCAACAATACGATATTGGCGGCGCGCGGCGAGGTGGCCTCGCTTGCAATCGCGGCCACATCAAGCGCCACGTGGTGGGGCAACGCTTCGATGCGCTGCATCAGCGTGTCAAGGTCGGGGTAGTCGGGAATATTGACAAAAGGTTCGGTATTTGTAATCACCCATCCGTCCTTTTTGAGGTACGGCAGGTAGCGCATAGCCTCCATGGGTTCGAGCGAGATGATGAGGTCGGCCTTACCCAAGGGTATGAGGTCGGAAGCTATGGGCGTAGAGCTGATGCGCAGGTTGGACTGCACGTCGCCGCCGCGCTGGCTCATGCCGTGCACCTCGGCCTGCTTGATATAAAGGTTGTCGTTGATAGCGGCGGCACCGATTATTGTGGCTATCGAGAGGATGCCTTGGCCTCCTACTCCCGAAAGTATTATGTCTGTATTCATGGGTCGTCCTCCCGATTTATTTGGTTTGTTTAGCGTGGCGGCGAGCTGTCTGTATGCACTCGCGACGCGGTACGATGACACTCACTCCTTGGTACTCGATTTCTTGTCGGATAATATCTTCCATCTCGGCCATATTCTTAGGCAGAGGGATGACCGTGCGCACGTGCTCCGGCTCGACGCCTATGCCGAGGCAGATGCTCTCTATGCGGCCCGTTCCGGCCGAGTCCTGTCCTCCGGTCATCCCGGTGGTGAGATTGTCGGAGATTATTATCACGATGTTTGACTTGCTGTTGACGGCATCGAGCAGCCCGGTCATACCCGAGTGGGTGAAAGTGGAGTCGCCGATGACGGCCACCGACGGCCACTGGCCCGCATCGGCAGCGCCTTTGGCCATCGTGATTGAGGCGCCCATGTCCACCACGGAGTGTAGTGCTTGATATGGAGGCAGATAGCCGAGTGTATAGCAGCCTATATCGCCGAAGACGCGCGGATTGGCGTACTCGCCCAGAACATTGTTTAGTGCCGCAAACATGTCGCGGTGTCCGCAGCCCCGGCACAAGGCGGGCGGACGCGGCATCACCAATTCGGACGGCGCAAACACTTCTTCATTCTTGAGCCCGAGGGCGGAGGCGACATTGTCGGGTGTCAGTTCGCCGGTGCGTGGTACGGCGCCCGAAAGACGTCCCTCGATACGGACGCTCTGCTCCAGGACGCCGAGCAGCATCTCCTCCACCACCGGCTGGCCGTCTTCGAGCACAAGCAGCGATTGGCACTTGGAGGCCAGTCGCCTTACGGCATTCACCGGCAGCGGATATTGTGAGACCTTCAGCACCGGATGCGGGCATCCGTCCTTGAAGTTTTCCATAAGGTAATTGTATGCTATGCCGCAGGCGATTATGCCCACCGATGTGTCGGCCCCGTCGATATATTTATTGTACTCGGATTCCTCGGATCGGCGCTCTAAATCTTTCTGCATACCAGTCAGTCGCTCGTTGCGACGGCGTGCCACAGCCGGAAGCAGCACCCATTCTTTGGGATTGTCGGGATAGCGCATCGGGTTGGGCTCGCGTATCTCGCCGGTCTCGACTACGGCACGCGAGTGGGCCATGCGTGTCACTATGCGCAGCAGCACCGGTATTTTGTATTCCTCGGACATGCAAAAAGCGTCTTTCATCATATCATAAGCTTCCTGCTGCGATGACGGCTCGAACACGGGCACCATGGCAAATTTGCCGTAAAAGCGCGAGTCCTGCTCGTTCTGCGACGAGTGCATCGACGGGTCATCGGCAGCCACTACGACAAGTCCGCCGTTGGTGCCGGTCATGGCCGAATTCACAAATGCATCGGCGCAGACATTCATACCTACGTGCTTCATGCACACTATGGCGCGTTTACCCATATACGACATTCCGAGGGCTTCCTCCATGGCGGTTTTCTCGTTGGACGACCAGCGGCAATGAATGCCGCGAGCCCGGGCCGTCGCATCGCCCTGTACAAACTCGGTGATTTCGGTCGAAGGTGTTCCGGGATATGCATAGCACCCCGAAAGCCCGGCATGTACGGCGCCCAAGGCTATGGCCTCGTCGCCCAGCAGCAATCGTCTTTCTCTCATAAGGTTAATCGTGTTTTATGTTTTTTGTGTTTCTGCGTTCTATCGTCTCTACGGCTGCCTCTGCATCTGACGTCTTGTGTTTATGCTTTTTACGTCTTGCAGCTATGTGTTTTGCCAAATTCTTTCACGGACGCGCCCGTAGCGAATATGGCGGAGCGGCCTAAAGTTAAGCGAAGACCTCTCTCCGGCCAAAACGGGACAACGCCCGTCAGCCTATACGGCAAAGATAGTATTTTTGCACCAAGCAATCGACACGCTTTTTCACTTTTTTTCGGAAGAATAATCGTCGTGCCATTCGACACAAAAACCGTTCTGTCAGCCTGATACGCTGCTTTGCGGCATGTGTGCCGCCTTTCTGCCGCTCAGTCAAACATATTGATACGGATGCATCCCATTCCCCGAATTTCCGTCCACCGCAAAAAATCCTCCTCCCCCCCCTCAAAAAAACGGGAATACGATCTTAGCTACTTATCGCTTTCCCAGTTTAGACAACTGACGAAATAGTTGCTCCCACTTATCGGCAATAGTCGATAAATCAAATTGGTTTGATTTTTTATAGCTGTTTTCGGCCATAGCAACTCGTTTGGGCTCATTTCCCATTAGTTGCGCAAGCCGTTCTGCATATCCATTGATATTAAAGGGCTTAACAAGAACGCCATCAACGCCATCGTTAATAATGTCCGATGCCGCCTCGTAGCTATCAAAAGACACTGGAATACACTTATGAGATATTGCTTCAGCCAAAACCATAGGAAATCCTTCATAATTTGAGGTTAAGCATACAAAAGCAGCCTTTTTATAATATGGAGTTGGGTTTTGGCGACCCTCGAAGCTGACATCTTTCAACTTCAAGTCTTTGGCAATTTTCTTAATTGCGGACAAATCCGGGCCATCTCCTACAAGTATCAAACGCCAACTTTTTGCTCTACTATCATTTTGAAGGCACGCCCACACACGCAGAAGTTTATCCATTCTTTTTTGAGGAAGATCCATCCTACCGACATATAACACTATATGTTCTTTTTCTCCGAAATCGCCATATGTCTCTACGACCGTAGGATTAGGTATCGCAATCGCATTGCCGAGAGCCTTAAATTGATGACGATAACCACTGGACAGCAAAACAACCGCGTCAGAATTGGATGAAAGCCATTGATAATATCGGGCACGCTTATTATAATACCTAAGACGCAACAACGGGTTCAATAGTATTCGCACAAAACGCTCAGCCTTATTTCTGGCAAGCAATTTATTCATATCGTTGAAATTTGCTAACATCAGCTTCGGATTAGAATGCAAGACACTGACAAATGCACAATTATTCAATCCGTATGGAATCAACGAAGTCTCCGGATAACACAATGCATATTGATTGATGACTATTTCGATTCTGTTGTCACTAATCACCTTCGTTATAAAGCGCTTTTTTTCGTCATCCGTCTGTAAGGACGCAGGCATATGGATTACCTTATACGCTGTATCAACCATACTCGCCTTATCTGCAATGAGTATTAGCGCCGAAACATTGTGCCCTCGATGCGCCAATTCCGTCGCTAGCATATCAGAAACTCTTTCTATACCACCAAATTGCGGATCAAACGTGTGTCTGCTGTAAAATAGTATATTCATTACGTCACTAATTTTACTATATTTGCGATTTATATGAAGTATGCAATTAATATCGTCATAGCAAGTGTGGCCACCACCGCCATATTTTGGTTCGCGAAAAGCCGTGCACGGCACAGCGGCAGCATCAGAAGTATCGGGTTCAGACACCATGACAGATAAGCGAAGCGATCGGTGAAGAACGCTCCTATCACCAACAGCCAAACGGAGTTGGCGATAATGTACGTACAATACAGGTGCTTATACATTCCGTCCTCAAACTTCTTGACATATATATAATACCACCCAACTACGATGGGCAGCAGCGAGTACGCGACGAAATCCCAGCGGAAGCCTTTTTTGAGCAAGGCTACCGCCGCAGGATTGAACCCGGCTTGCTTCGAAATCTCCGTCTCGAGATACTTGGCTCGCTCATCGGTTACGAGGTCGGCAAGCATGTCTTGCACCGTATTACCCATGCCGAAAGACAGTAGCAGGCACAGACACCACAATGCCAAGCACCATTTTGGGTTTTTGAGGACAAAAGCCAATCCGAAGGCGCATACGGTCAATGCCACCGAGAAGTGGATATTGATGGCTATCAGCGCCAAGACGCCTGCCCAAATACGGCTGCGCGAATACATTGCTATCGCCAGTATGGCCGTTGAAACGGCCATGCCGGCACGCAGGGTATTCACGCCATAAGCTATGAAGAACGAGCTGCACATTATCATTACAAGCAGCGTCGCCTGCGCCCGGCCGCGTGTCATGATGCGGCAGGCAAGCCAGTAAGCGCCTACGTACCACGCAGCTATCAGCCCGAAGTACCAGCTCAAAGGCAACCCGGTGGCACGCACCATATTGGTGAAGAATGTGAAGAACGGGTCATTGGCATATCGCTCTCCATGTCCCATATAGGTGTACGAATACACCACGTGGTCTTCCCACCACGCACTCATATCCAGAGGGATGGTTGCACATGCTATTGCAAAAGCCAAAGTCAGTACTCCGCACAATACCGGTGCATTAATATTATGCTTGCGCGAAATGGAGGTGACCACAAATATCCAGCCGATAATGCTGAGTACCAGCCTCATTATCGCTATATGGTCGTGATATGCAAACAACAGCGAATGGCCCATATCTCAGACTTCGAGGAGGTTGTAAATGCGTGAAAGGATGGTGCGGGGCGCGAATGTCGCCAGGGCGTAGCGGTGAGCCTCATCGGCACGGCGGCGTGCAAGGTCGTAATCGTCCATCACCGCAAGGACTCCGGTGAGGATGTCCTCGTCTGCATGTCCGCACAGCAAGCCCCTGGGACGTGTCCCTTCGCCTATAAGCTCGGAAGGCCCGGCCGTGCGCGTTGCCAGTACCGGCACTCCCAGCACCATGGCTTCGGCTACCACCAGAGAGAAACTCTCGCTATTGGAACACGATACCAGTAGGTCGGCGTCAGACATACGCCCGTAGGGATTGGCGGCATATCCGGCAAGGGTGACGCTGTCGCTCACACCGGCGGCGTCTATCTGCTGCTGCAGGTTGTCGCGCAATTCTCCGTCGCCGATTATAGTGATGTGAAAACGGCGCGAAGTATGCCCCGGCAAGGCTGTCGCAAGGCGCACAAGGCGGTCAAAGCGCTTTTGGTCGGTGAGACGTCCCACGGCCACGATGTCAAAGACCCCGTTGCGATGCCCGCCTTCAAAGTCCAAAGGGGCGACAGCCGCCTGCGTACATATCGCCTCGGCATCCACGGGATTGTATATAGTGCACAATTCGAGCGTCTTAAGCGAGGGAAAACGACGGCGAAAGGCATTGACAACCCCATCGCTGACACCCACAACGGCATCCATGGCTGTATAAGCACGGCGTTCGCGCCGTTCGCAGCCGAACTGCGATAGCTCGTATGGCGCGGTGTAGATGTCCGAGTGTACCCACGAGACATTCACAGCCGAACGGGGCGCAATCAGAGCGTGGCACAACAGCGGCAGGCCTTCGAGAAAGCTGACCACGGCGTCATACCCGTCGAGGTTGCCGCCATAGGCTTGGCGAAGTCGATGCCGCAGAGGTCCGTGCACATGCAGGCGCCGACTGAGATTGTACGCCACCGAAAAGTCGCGGCAGTATCCCGGCCAGGCACACAAGCGGCCAACCCATTCCGGCACCTGTGCATCGAGAATGCCGCCGCCCACGATCTGCAACAGGTCTACGTCGGCACGCCTGCGATTCCAATGGCGTAGTACGTCTACCAGGACGCGTTCGGCACCGCCGCCGTTCAGCGGCCCGGTGATAAACAGGACTCTTTTTCTCTTACGTGCCATAACGCGCAAAGGTACGAATTTTTGCACAATGTCGCAAGAATAAAAAAACCGACCACTTGACTCTACAAAAACAAAAAAAGCTGCAAAATATTTGGCCGGGCCGAAAAAAGTGCTTAACTTTGCACTCGCAAAACGGCGGGATAGCTCAGCTGGTTAGAGCGTCGGATTCATAACCCGGAGGTCCCGAGTTCAATTCTCGGTCCCGCTACAGCGCTTGACAGGGAAGTCATACGACTTCCCTGTTTTTTTGTATATGCCGCCTAAAAGCGCTAACTTTGCATCGACAGCAGCGTCATAGGGAGCGTGTGTCATAATAGTAATGCAATGTAGGGGCGCAATACATTGCGCCCGCGCAGTATAATGATATTATACCGGATTGCAGGTAAATAATCCTTTGATGACATCTCGCGCCCTTGTCGTTAAGGTGTACGGACACCTATTTTGACACTCCTTCGGGTGTTCTCGGGGAAAGTGGCGCCGCAACATTCGACCAAAGAGCCCTGCTATTATGAAAAGATCCAAAGCCTCGGAAGGTTCAAAACCTAAAATTATACGTGCTACTACCATCGGCAGTTCGCTGGAATCTTTTTGTGCGCCAATGCTGCCGTATCTCGTTGATAAATACGATGTTGTGGTTGTGTCAAATCCTGACGAAGCGCTGGAGCGCATGTCGCACCTCCCCGGTGTGCGCACGATAGGCGTACCCATGCAGCGGCACATCGCGCCGCTGAGCGACTTACGCTCGCTGTGGCGTATGTATAGGCTTATGCGTCGCGAGAGGCCTTGGCTCGTACACTCGATGACGCCCAAGGCCGGCCTGATATGTATGCTCGCCGCGCGTTTGGCCGGCGTACCCAACCGCATGCATACTTTCACCGGGCTGATATGGCCGACTTCGCACGGACTTAAGCGCTCGATACTCAAGGCTATGGATCGTCTGCTGTGTAGTTGCGCCACTGTCATCAATCCCGAAGGGCGCGGTGTGCGCGATGATATGGTGCGCGGCGGCATCACTCGCCGGTCCATGGTCATATTGGGACACGGAAATGTGCGTGGCATCGACCCCGAATACTACAACCCGGAAGACCCCGGCGTGCGGCAGACTGCAAAGACCCTTCGCCGGGACGACCCGGAAGCTTCTATGGTGTACGTCTTTGTGGGACGGCTCGTGGCGGACAAGGGCATAGCCGAATTGGTACGGGCGTTCGCGGACGTCTACGACAAGGACCACGGCGCACGACTATGGCTGGTGGGACGCACCGAGGATGACCTCGACCCGTTGGACAAGGATACTCGCGACACCATAGCCTCGCACCCGGGCATACGCGCCTTTGGCGAGCAGGCCGATGTGCGGCCGTACCTCGTCGGGGCAGACGCCTTTGTGTTTCCTTCGCACCGCGAGGGGTTCCCTAATGTAGTCTTGGAAGCCGGAGCCATGGGATTGCCGTCAATAGTGACGGATATCAACGGCTCGCGCGAAATTATCGAGAATCATTACAATGGCGTCATTGTCGCTCCCGGCGATGCCAAGGCGCTGGAGGCAGCCATGGATACGCTGCGCGACAGCAGTGTGCGTGCACGCATGGCCGGACATTGTCGCGACCACGTGCTGCGTTATTGGTCGGCATCGCAGGTGCGACAGGCGTTGCTCAATTTTTACGCCGGAATTCTGCAAGGGAGCAAGACAACGACCCGGTAGGAAGGCTTGTAAAAACCGTAAATCTCTGTAAGAGCGCAATATATTGCGCCCGCAGCGATAGGGATTTGTTGCTTTGATATACTGCCGGTATCAGTTGTGGCCATCGAAGGCTTCCATGGTCGCCGAGGTGGCCGATGATATGTCGGCTCGCATAAGCACTTTCTTTGCCGTTGTCCATACAATAGACAAGTCGGTCTTCAGCGAAATATGGTCTACGTACCATACGTCAAGCTCGAATTTTTGCCCCCAGGATATGGCGTTGCGCCCGTGGCACTGTGCCCAGCCTGTGATGCCGGGACGCACCTCGTGACGACGCGCCTGCCGCTGCGAATATAGCGGCAAATACTTGGGTAATAGCGGCCTCGGGCCTATAAGGCTCATATCCCCGACAAGAACGTTGACCAGCTGTGGCAGCTCGTCCAAGGATGTCGAGCGTACAAAACGCCCCAAACGTGTCAGGCGTTGCTCGTCGGGCAGCAATTCGCCATCGGCATCCCGGCGGTCGGACATCGTCTTGAATTTCACTATCTTAAAAATCTTGGCGTGGCGTCCGGGACGCTGTTGCAGAAAGAAAGGATTGCGGCAGCCGTAGCTGAAAAACAGCATCGCCGCAACCAATATCAATATTGGGGATAATATTATGAGTGCCAACACCGAAAATATGGTGTCTATGGCACGTTTGCCATGTCGTGCGTAAAAAGACATAAGTCGTGTAATGGGTTTATGCAAATTTACGCGTTTTTTCGCTAACGTGCAACTGTACATCTGCGCGCTCGCAAAGCGGCACGCAGATGTAAATGCGGAGTGTGGAATTATTCCAAGGAGCTTAAGGCCCTTAGGGGCTTTAGGGGCTTTAGGGACTTTAGGGACTTACGTTGATGCACGCCGCAGCACTTGGCGGAGAGTTTATTTGTAATCGGAGAGTTGCTTCTGCAAACGCTTGCGTGTCGCGTATATGCGCGACTTGACTGTGCCTAAGGGCAAGCCTGTCTTCTCGGCTATCTCGGAGTACTTGTATCCGGCAATATGCATCGCAAAGGGGCGTCTGTATTCTTCGGGAAAGGTGTTGATGGCCTGCGTGATTTCTTTGGCGCCATAAACGTCTTCGGGGCTTTCGGCCGAGCTGTCTTGTGCCAAGTCTATGCGTGCCGGGGCGTCCGCAGTTTCCGATATCACGCCCGAACGTGCTTTGCGGCGGTATCCGTTAATGAATATATTGCGCATTATTGTAAATACCCAGCCCTTGAAGTTGATATTCGTCGCATACTTTTTCTCGTTGGTCAACGCCTTGAGTGTCGTGTCTTGCGTCAAGTCCTGCGCGTCGTCGCGGTTGGAGGTCAGTGTGTACGCAAAGTTGAGCATCTTGGATTGAAGTCCCGTCAGACTTTTTTGGAACCCCGTATTTATCATGTGTATTAAGGTTTTTTTGTTGTTAATTTTTTTTGGGAAGTTTCTGCTATGCGTACAAGTGTTTGGCTTGTACGGCATTCTTTCCGCGTCGGCGGAAAGGAGTGTGTGTTGCGAAGGACGCAATCGTATGTCAGAGTGGTGTTTACGGGAGGGGTATATGCCCGAGCCATAAGAGTATGCCCGCCGGGTGGGGTGGGGGAACAATTCGGGAAAAGCTTTCGCCGCAACTATGCGTCGTCAGCTCGAAAACACGACAGGCGGACACGATACCATGCTCTCTTGCCCGATCCTACAACCGGTCTTCGTGTACAAAGGTACGCCGTAAATCTCGTAAATGCAAAATATATTGCAATATTTAACAATGTTTAGTATTAACAACTCGCCAATAATGTTGTTATCTTCCTATAAGCAAGACTGTTGCCGTATTACATATATTTTACATATTGCTACGTGCAGCAATATCTCCGTATGGTATACGAAAGAGGCGGGGTCTATACTTTACATCTATACTTTACAAAAGAACTTTACAAAAAAGACAGGGCGCCGCCGGAGAATATCCGGAGACGCCCTGTGTCGTTATATAGGGAATAGAATGTGTAGTCGGGATTTAGCGCACAAGCACGCGTGCGGCTGCACGTTGTCCATCGGCGCTGACGGCGGTTGCCACGTAGATGCCGGGTGCAAGGCTGCCTGCATCTACGGTGTCTGCATTGGCTGAGGCCACAAGTGCTCCGGTGGGGGTGTACACGGCGATATTGGCTTTTTCGACGCCGAGTACGCGGATGGTGCGGCCTTCGAGCGCTATGGTCATTTGGTCGGCGGCGTTTGCGAAGTCATTCACCGAGGTCGACCCGGAGGTGGCCGCAGCAGTGTACTTGGCTATGCCCTGCCCCGGCACGAGTACCCATAGGTTGATTTTAGCGCCATTGACACGTGCTATGGCCGTGCTTACGAAGGTGCTGTTCGATGCGCCCGTGGCGCTGCTCAGCGCCGGATATTCGTGTATCAGCGAGGCATTGGACAGGCCGTTGGTGGCGTCTATGAGGTTGAGGCGTCCGCCCTTGACGCCGGTGGCGTAGGTCACGGAGGCGGCGAGGGTATAGTCGCCGAACGCGAACATCTGGCAGCTGCTGCCGTAGGTGTTGTCGCCGACTGCCGTATTTTTCATAGACTCAATATGTGTGCCGTCGGCTCTGAATAGGGCTGTGGCGCCGCCTTTGCCGCTGGCCAGAATGCGGCCTTGTTCGTCTACGCGTATTTCGATGACTGCAAATCCGCCGCCCAGGTCAAAGTCTTTGCCGGAGGCGTCTTTGAGTGTAATCACCTGCGGAGTGGCGTTGGCCGTGCCGTTGGTGACGGTGTACACATACACTTTGCCGGCGTACCCGGTATTGGATGCGAAGTAGAGTTTGCCGTTGTTGATGGTGCCGGAGGCGCACATCAGGTCGCCTGCGCGGCCGCCGTGGTTGGTGGTGCTGAGGATTGTCGCGGGTGTGGCGTTATCGCCGTTCCAGGCATAGACCTTGAGGGTAGAGGCGGCGTTCAGTGCTGCGTTGCAGGCCACTATGGTGCCCGAGAGATTGGCCACGGAGAAATAGCGATATGTGTCGGCGGCGATGCTGCCGTTGTCCAGTGTGCCTTTCTGTACACCGGTTTCGGCATTCACAATGTGGATATTGGCATCGTCGCTGCTGCGTTGCAGTACGTACAGGTTGTCGCCGTTGAGCACCATATTGCGCGTATTGACATTCGAGGGGTTCATATAGGATGTCGAGGTGCCTTGTGCGGAGCTGTACTCCCAGTCGGTGTTGAACATGGTGGGTAGTGACGTTGGCTTCTCGGGATTGGGTTCGGGATTGGGTCCGGGCTCGGGGTCTACCGGGCTTGTGGTGCATGAGCTGTAGTATGCAAGGCCCTGACCGGTAATCATCACCCAGGCTTCGATGCCCTGGCATGAAGCGACATTGTATTCGATGCCTCCGGTGAATGAGATGTTGCGGGTGGCGCCGAGGCCGTTGGCGGGATAGTCGCCCATGGCTTTTGCTTTGTCGTAGCCGTCGGTGACGTCGTACAGGCGCATGGTGCCGTCGGCGATGGAAGCGGCGCTCTTGTTGAGATATGTGGTGACGAACATGTATTTACGGCCGCCGTAGACGAATTCCTTCCAGGCGTTGCCTTGTAGTACGCTTTCGCCGGTGAGGGCGTATTGCTTGACGCCGCTGAGGTTGCAGAAGGTGGGCAGTATGCCCTGTCCGTCAATCCAGTATCCGTTGCCGGTGGGAAGTACGCGCGAGCTGATGCCGCTGGCCAGGCGTGCGCCGTTGGCGGTGGCGTTGGTGCATTTGGCTTTCCACGACCCGTTGGTGCGGTGGTACTCGACGATGCGTGTCGTTGTGCCGTCGTCGTTGCAGAATGCAAACCACATATCGTTTTCGTTGCCGACAATTTCCATGCAGTCGCCTAAGCGAGCCGCTCCTTGCAGGTCGGTGGTGCTGTAAAACAGTCGTGCCTGCGAGTCTTTATTGTCCCAGACGTATATGCGGAGTTCCTTGCCGGAGGCGGCGAGGTTGCAGGCGTAGATCTTGCCTTCGAAGCATCGTACGTCGCATAGCGCGAGTGTTCCGCCGGTCACTACCGAGCCTTTGTCAAGAGTGCCGACCTTCATTGCCGTGCGTGCGTCCAGAACGATGACTTCGGAGTTGTTGTATATGGCGTAGAGGTATCCGTCGCAGTAGTCGAAGTTGCGCAATTTGTCGGACCAGTCCGTGGCGGTATTGGCTGTGGTGCTCAGGTTCCAGACCTCTTTGAGTTTTAGTTCGGTGGAGGGTGTCGGGTCGGGGGTTGTGCCTTTGTCCTTGATGGTGCCGGTGATGGTGACGTTGCGTGTGGTGACGCCGCCGCCTTTGACGGTCAGTGTGGCGTTGTAAGTTCCGGCGGCTTTGGAGGCGTCCAGAGCCACGGTGAGGCGTCCGCCGGTGCTTCCGTTCCATCCGCTTTGCGGAGTGACGGTAAATCCGTTGCCGTTGATGTCATATATCAGTCCGGAGGTGAGGTTGGAGGCGCTCACGGTGACAGTGGCCGTGGGGTTGGCGTCGCCCTGTGTGCAGGATAGCGTCAGTGTCGAGGGTGAGACGTTTAGCGTGGGATTGGCTGTCGGTTCGGTGATGGTGCCGGAGATGTTGACTTGTACTCGTGAGGCACCGCCGCCGGATATGGCTACGTATCCGCTGTAGTTGCCGGCGCTCTTGGAAGCGTCCATGGTGACGATGAGGTTGCCGCCGGTGCGGGCATTCCATCCGGAGGCCGGTGCGACGGTGAATGTCGAGGTGCTGCTGTTGTAGCTGATGTCGCTTGTCAGGCTTGCTGCCTTGACCGAAATGGTGGCTGTGGGGTTGGATTGTCCGCGAGTGGCGCTAAGTGTCAGCGAGCCGGGTGTGGCGCTCAGCGAGGGCGCTGCTGCGGGTTCGGTGACGGTGATGTATACCTTGATTTCGACGCGCTTGAGGTTGCTGCCCGAGCCGCTTTGTACGGCCACGTATGTCTCGTAAGAGCCTGCGGCCCGGCCTGATGCGTCAGCCTTGATGGACAACTTGCCGCCTGTGTAGTCGTCCCATCCGGAGGTGGTCACGGAGGCCATTTTGGATGCGGCGTTGTACACGATTTTGGACGAGAGGTTGGACCCGGTGATGGTGACGCTTTGTGCTGACGAGACTTTGCCTTTCTCGACGGTAAAGCTCAGCGAGGTTTTGGAGGCTTTCAGCGTGGGGTTGGCCACGTTGAAGGCCATCATTTGGTTGTATACCGCGAGGATTTGTGTGCCGTAGTTGGTTGCTGAGGCCCATTTGCCGCCGAGGGATTCCCAGGTGGGGGCGCAGCCGCGTCTCACGTAGTTGAATCGCGGATCTACCTTCGGGTATGGCAGTGCATCTGTGCACGCGTATGCAAAGAGGTGCTGGATTTGGGCTTCGCAGCCCAGAGCTACGGTGGCGAATTGGCAGCCTTTTTTGCCTTTCTGGGTGACGCCGAGGCCGCAATAGTTGTGGTCGTCGGGGGTCACTGCAGTGCCGCCGGTATATTTGAACCATCCGGTCTCGATACAGGATTGGCACAGGGCAATGTCGCCGCGTATGCCGTATTTTTCGCCCATCTTGTGCATTTGGACGGCGATTTCGCGGTCGAAACCGGGGTTTTTGGACTTGACAAACTGGTACATTCGGTCGATGGTTGCCACCTGTTTGCCTTTGATGTATGTCGCGGCGTAGGTGCCTATCGGCAGAAGTAGCGCCATGGCTATTAACGTCAGGAGCTTTTTCATGTGGTAAGTTAAGTAAGTGGTAGGTTGTCTACCTTTTTATTTTTTAGGTGAATAATTATCAGGCAAGTGCTCATAGTTGTAGTGCCATGAAAATCGTATAAGCACTATTCGCGTGCAAAGTTACAAAAAAATGGTTGATGCACACGCATTTCGTTAGTGTTTTTTTGTTACGGCTTTCATTTATTTTTGTACGCTTCGAGAGTTTTTGGGGATAGGTGTATGCCACGACACGAGGGCCAAAATCACCGGCTTGAGCAAAATCGACTCAGATACACTGACTGAAACTCTATTACTGAAACACTATTACTGAAACACTATTACTGAAACACTATATACTGAAACCCTATTACTGAAACATATTGGCTGAAACCCTATCCCAAAACCGTTGACCTTGGGGGTAATTAGTCATTATGCCTTTCCTGTTGAGTCTGTTATTTTGAGGCAGTATCTTTCGGGTGTTCGGTGAAAAAAAGCGGAGGCGTCAGGCATTAGAGCCGGGCGCCTCCGTGTTGTGTATCGCAATTGGGGTTATGGTTGATGCTATTGTTGCGTCGGGTCGTCTGCGGACTTGGACGCGGTGGTTGAGGTCTGCTTGGCTTCTGACGCTGTCGGCTTGGCCTCTGATTTCTTGGATGTTTTGGATTTCTCCGAGTTCTCTGAATTCTCCGAGTTCTCTGAGCTTGTCGGGGCTGCGGCCTGCTTTCTTGCGCGCGAGCTGCGTCGGCGATGTTTGTTTCGTCCGGGCTTGTCTTTGGCTTCGACGTCGGAGCGTGCGGAGGATGCGTCGTCCTCGGCGGTGATTCGAGCTTCGGTGGGTGCAGACGCGGCGGGAGCGGCGGCGGACGCGGCGGATGTCTCGGCGGGCGCGGTTTTTACGTTGGGCGTGTCCGTGCCGCTTGTTTTCTCGGATTTTTTCTCTTTCTTGGGGGATTTCGGGGTCTCGGATGCCTTGGCTGTCTTGCCGGGCTTCTCGGCCTTGGGCTTCTCGGTTTTCTCAGTATTTTCGGCCTTTGGTTTCTTGGCTTTTTCGGCTTTTTCGGGCGCGGCGTCTTCGGCTTCGGCGCGTGCGGCGTCTTGGCGTCGTCGTGTCTTGGCTACGCTGCTTTGCTGTGTGTCTTTTTCCTGCTTGAGGTCGATGGCGTTGCCTTCTTTGTCCACGACGCGGTATTGCAGGTAGGCCAGCGACTGGTCGGGGACGAGGCCGAAGCGGACGCCGAGGTTGCGGCGCCAGCGTCGGTAAAGGCTTGAGAGCCATCCTTTGCGCAGGTATGCTTCGACATAGGGGTGGACGTAGAGCGTGAAGTCTTTGATGCCGAGGTCGTCAATCATGTAATGGAGCTTCTCGTAGAGGGTGTCCGTGAACAGTAGCGAGGGTTGTATTTCGCCTTTTCCGAAGCATGAGGGGCAGGTCTCGGTGGTGGTGATGTCGAGCACGGGGCGCACGCGTTGGCGCGTGATTTGCATCAGGCCGAATTTGCTTAGCGGCAGGATGTTGTGTCGTGCGCGGTCGTTGGCCATGACTTCTTTCATGTGCTCGTAGAGCTGCTGGCGGTGTTCGCCTTTGGCCATGTCTATGAAGTCGACGACTATGATGCCGCCCATATCGCGCAGGCGCAGTTGTCGTGCAATTTCGTCGGCGGCACGCAGGTTGACGTCCAGGGCGTTTGTTTCCTGGTCTGTGTCTGCTTTGGTGCGGTTGCCGGAGTTGACGTCTATGGTGTGGAGTGCTTCGGTGTGCTCGATGATGATGTATGCTCCGGCCTTGAAGGATACGGTCTTGCCGAAGGAGGCCTTGACTTGGCGTGTAACGGCGTAGGTGTCGAAGATTGGCTCGGGTTTGTCGTAGAGCTTGACGATGTCTACGCGTTCGGGGGCGATGAGTGCCACGTAATTGCGTATCTGGTCGTATGTCTCGGCGTCGTTGACGTATATGGCTTCGAAGGAGGGTGAGAAGACGTCGCGGAGCATTCCGACGATGCGGCTTTCTTCTTCGAAGACGAGTGCGGGCGCTTTGGCGCGTTGTGTCTTGGCCAGGGCGTCTTCCCAGCATTTGAGCAGGGTTTTGAGTTCGTTGTTGAGCTCGGCCACGCGCTTGCCTTCGGCGGAGGTTCGGATGATGACGCCGAAGTTCTTGGGCTTGATGCTTTCCAGGAGCTGGCGCAGGCGCATGCGCTCTTCGCCGGACTTAATCTTCTGTGATACGGAAATTTTGTCTTGGAAGGGTATCAGCACTATGTAGCGTCCGGTGAACGATAGCTCGGTGGTCAGTCGCGGGCCTTTGGTGGATATAGGCTCTTTGACTATCTGCACCATGATTTCGCGACCGGCTTCGAGTTGGTCGGCGATTTTGCCCTGTTTGTCTATATCGGGCAGGTTTTTTTGGCGTGAAAGCTGTGGAATGCGTTTTTTGTCATCCAGCAGCTTGGACATGAACTCGGAGTAGGACGCGAAGTGCGGCCCGAGGTCCAAGTAGTGTAAAAAAGCATCTTTTTCATAACCCACGTTGACGAAGGCGGCGTTGAGGCCGGGCAGCAGCTTGCGGACTTTGGCCTTGTAAATGTCGCCTACGGCGTAGGCGATATTGCGGGCCTCCTTTTGCAGCGATACCAGGCGCGAGTCTTCCAGCAGTGCTATGGACACTTCGGAGGGCTGTACATCTATGACGAGTTCGCTTTTCATCGTGTGTGGTTTATGGTTTGGTGTTACATTTGCCGGGGGGCGCAGGGACGCTGTGGCGGCCGTATCGGCTATTTATGGCTGTTATAGCTATTTATAGCTGTTATGGCCATGATAGGCGGCGTGGTCTCCGGGTATTCCGGACTCTTTGGGCTCTTTGGGCTCTTTGGACTTTGCCGACCCCGGCATAAGAAAATGAAAAAAGGCAAGCCGTATGGCCGAGGTGTCCGGCCAACCGTCGGGGAGCGTTGTGTGTCGTCATCGACACCGCTCTACCCTGTGGTTTGCCGTGCTTTCCCCCGCGTTACGGCTTGTCCTTTTGTGACTACAGCGCGGCGCGTGCGCCGCCTACTGTATCTTCCCCGGCGTATTATGCCGCCGGAGCCGTCTTATTTCTTCTTATGACGGTTTTTGCGCAGACGTTTCTTGCGTTTGTGCGTGGCCATCTTGTGGCCTTTTCTCTTTTTTCCGCTGGGCATTGTGTCTGTTTTTGGATTTTGGTTAGTGTATACGTTTTGGCGTGCTAAGGTGCATTGCGGGTTGTCCGCAGTGCTTTCGCACTCTCAGGCGTCTTATTTGTCCTTAACTTCCTGCATGAAGACCTTGGCGGGCTTGAATGCGGGGATCTTGTGCTCGGGAATGATGATGGTGGTGTTCTTGGAGATGTTGCGGGCTGTTTTCTCGGAGCGTACTTTGATGATGAAGCTACCGAAGCCGCGGAGGTACACGTTTTCGCCGTTGGCGAGTGAGTCCTTAACTACTTCCATGAATTTCTCTATTGTTTCGAGCACGTTGGCTTTTTCGATGCCTGTGGTTTTCGAAATTTCGTTAACGATGTCGGCTTTAGTCATTGTTACGTTGTTTTGTTTATGTTATTATATTCAGTTGATTAGCGCGTTAATGAACCGGGCGCGGCACTAAGTCTTGCGGGGATGTCGCGCTCGTCTCGTATTTTTCGACTGCAAATATCGTAATTTTTTTTGATTCGGCACGCATTTTTGGAGAAATTTCTTTGATTTTTTGGGTTTTATGGGTTTGGAGTGGTTTGGATTTTGCGGGAGTGGGGGGAATTATGGGAGCTATGGGAATTATGGGAGTGGGGGGAGTAATGGGAATTATGGGAGTTATGGGGGGCCGCCATTGCTCTTGTTGTTGTTATTTTTCGCGGCTTTTATGTTTTCGATGTTTTTGTGTTTCTATTGTTGGAGGAGTGCTTGGAGGCTTGGGATGTTGCGGGCGCGGTTGGCCGGGGCGTCGGGTCGTGGTGTGCCGTTGGGGTTGAGCCATATGGCGTCCCATCCGGCATCCAGTGCGCCGCGGATGTCTGTGTCGGCGTTGTCTCCTACCATAAGGCAGTCGCGGGGGGTGCATGGTATTTCGGGGTAGAGGGCGGCGGCGCGTTGTCGTGCGTAGTCGTATATTCGGCGGTCGGGTTTATTGACGTCGATGTCGTCGCTGAGTACTACCAGGTCTACCAGTGCATCGAGGCCCGAGGATCGCAGTTTTTGTTGCTGTGTGTCTTTGAAGCCGTTGGAGAGTATGCCTATGTGGCATCCGGCGGCGCGTAGTGCTTTGAGTGTGGCGTGTGCGCCTTCTATAACGTTGGGGAGCAGCGCCAGGCGTCGCAGGTATTCGCTGTCGAGGTGCTCGGCGATGGCGTCGGCAGTGGTTGCATCGACTCCGGCGTCCAGCAGTGGGCGGCGGAAGCGTTCGCGCCGCAGGGTGTCGCGGTCTATTTTCCCGGGGGTGTATAGTGCCCACAGCATCGTATTGTGGTGGTGGTAGTTGTCACGCCAGCTGTCTACGTCTGCCCACCAGCGGTTTAGGTGCTCGGCCTCGTAGAGTTGGGCCAGCGCCTCTAAGGAGTTGTCGGTGAAATTCCAGATGGTGTCGTCGAGGTCGAACCACACCCAGGGATAGGATGCGGCGGCGCGTGGCTCAGCGCCTGTCATCGTGGGGTTGTATTTCGATGACATCACGTCGGGCTTGGTCGTGCATCATGCGGCGTCGCGCAAGCCCCAGGAGTGCGCTCTCGACAAAACCGCCGAGGCCGAATATGGTGAGTGCGCTGCCTGTCAGGATGTTGACTGTCGAATCGGTGTATCCGCCGACAAATATCAGGATGGCGCATATGGCCATAAGGCCGGGTATGGTGTATAGCCACAGCGGCATGCGCACGGGACGTGTGCCGTAGGTCAGTATCCATAGTTGCACCAGGGCGCCCAGCAGTACCAGGATGCCGAACATCGGGGCGATGAGTTGTGTGAAGGTGTCGTTGAACACGAACATGCTGATACCCAGCAGTAGTGCGGCCACGCTTACTATCCATCCGAAGACGAGGGCGGCGCCGCGCTTGCGTTGCTGTCCTTCGCGGTTGCGCCCGCCGATGTATAGTACTATGTCTACCAGTGCCGAAATCACGAATATGATGCCGCCTGCGGTGACTATGCCTGACCCGGTGATGGTGTTGTGGCATATTATCAGTATCAGTCCCATGGCGAGTATGATGACGCCTGCCAGTAGTGTCGATGTTGCTTTCATGTGTCTGAGCGTTTTTGGGGCATATAAGCCGTTTTTTTGTGTCCGGTTGTGTTGTTGCCTTATACTAAGGTCTTATATAATATATGTATTGTGCAAATGTACGCATTATCCGGCAAACGGCCAATTCTTTTTTTTCGGCGAAGGGTGTGGGTTAGGGTAGTGTGATGCGTAGGGTGTCTGTGGCGATGTTGATGTTTGGCGGCAGGGTGGCGGCGGTGGCGGCGTGGGTGCCCATGTCGTGGCTCAGGTGGGTGAGGTAGGCTCGGCGCGGGTTGATGTCTTGTATCAGGGCGAGGGCTTGGTCGAGGTTGATGTGGGACATGTGGGGTTTGTGTCGCAGGGCGTTGATGATGAGGGTGTCTACGCCGCGCAGGGCGTCTATGGATTGTTGTGGCAGTGTCTTGCAGTCGGTGATGTATCCGAGGCTTTGGGCGTTGTCGGGTGTGTATATGCGGAATCCGAGTATGGGCAGCCGTGCGTGCATGACCGTGACGGGCAGTATGCGTATTCGGTTGATATGAAATTCTTTGTATGGTTCGATGATGTGTATGTCGTAGGTGGGTACGCCGGGGTATAGGTGTCTGGCGAAGCAGTATGGGACGCGTGTGCGCAGGTCGTGTGCGACGTCTTCGCTGCAATATACGGGGAAGGGTCCGGTGGTGCCGTGTCGCAGTGCCGGGATGTTGCAGTATGGGCGCAGGTCGTCGATGCCGCCTACGTGGTCGTAGTGGCTATGGGTGACCAGGAGGGCGTCGAGTGCCGGGGAGCCGGCGCGTAGTATTTGTTGGCGGAAGTCGGGGCCGCAGTCTATGAGGATGCCGGTGTGTCTTGTTTGGACGAGTGCGCTGGCGCGCAGGCGTTTGTCGCGTGGGTCGTCGGATGTGCAAGTGGGGCATTGGCAGCCTATCTGCGGGACGCCGGTGGATGTGCCTGTGCCTAGGAATGTTAATTGCGCCTTATGGTAGGCCTTTTGGGAATGTGGAATGTGGAATGAGGAATGTGGAACGGGCTGCGCCGGGCATGGGCTGTAGTGTTCGGAGTGTTCTGTTTTCTCTGAGTGTTCGGAGGGGTCTGAGTGTTCGGAGGACACGGATTTCTCTGTTTTCTCGGAGGGTTCGGATTCCAATTTTGTCGTGCGGGTTGTCATTGGTGTTGTGTGCGGCTGCGCGGGGCGAAGCGTATGGCGAAGTATGTCACTGTGAGCAGTGCGAATACTATGATGAAGTATGTCAGGTGTTGTTGTGGCGGGATGAGGAAGTATATGGCGTTGATGAGCAGTTGCAGCAGGGCGTAGCATATCGAGACGACGATGTGCGGCAGCTGCCATTGGCGTATAAGCAGGTGGAAGATGAATTTGTGGTGTGGGGTGAGGATGTTTTCGCCGGCGAAGAGGCGTTGGGTTGTTGTGAGTCCGGCGTCGAAGAGGCATACTATGAGGAATATCATCATGGTGGCGTCTCCTTCGGCGAGTATCATGGTGGTGAGGATGTAGACTATAAGGAATCCCAAGGTGATGGCTCCGACGTCTCCGGCGAAGATTTTGCGGTTGATGTTGAATATGCCGAATATGGTCATGGCGGCCATAAGGGTGATGCAGAAGTGGATGTACATCGGTGCTTCGGGCATGGATGTGGTGCCGTGCAGTACGTATAGCATTGAGCCGAGGACCACGAGGGTGTATAGTGCGAGCATTCCGGTGATGCCGTCTATGAAGTTGACGGCGTTGATGCATCCTACGCCGAAGATGATGATTAGCAGGTAGATGTCGAAGGCTCCGGGATAGCAGAGGCTTTTGAATGTGATGGCTACGGCGATGATTTGGAGCAGCAGTCGTGGCCAGGGGGGCAGTGGTCGGATGTCGTCGTACATGCTGACGGCGGCGAGTGTCAGTGCGCATATGCCCATGGTTATCCATTGGGTGTTTTGAGCCTGTGGGGTGACGGCGGTGAATATCACGGCGGCCAGTGGCACGATGATTCCGCCGCAGGTGAGCATCGGGCGGTTGTGGGACGAGCGGCTGTCGACGGGTGCTGTTATGTGCAGTCGTCGTGCTATCGGGATGTAGGCTATCTCGATGGCCAGCAGTGATATGAGCATCCAGAGGGTGGGCAATGTGTCGAGCTCTTTTTTTGTGGTTTTCGTGGTTGTCGGGTTTTCAGCGGTTGGCCGGGTCGTTGGCGGGGTCGGTGTACCAGCGGTATAGGCGGTCGATGCCGTCGTCGAGTTCGACTGTATGACGCCATCCGAGGCGGTGCAGGCGGCTGACGTCGCAGAGTTTGCGCATGGTTCCGTCGGGGTGACGGTGGTCGAAGATTATGGCGCCTTCGAAGCCTACGCGTCGGCGTATTTTTTCGGCGAGTCGGGCTATGGATACTTCGATGCCTGTTCCGACGTTGATGTGCATGTTTCGCAGTGGTTTGTCTGCGGCGCGGCGTTCGGCGGCGAGGTCTTTGTATGATACGTGTAGCATGACGTATACGGTTGCATCGGCCATGTCCCGGCTCCAGAGGAATTCGCGCAGTGGAGTGCCTGTGCCCCATAGTTCGAGGCGGTCGGCGTATATGCCGTATCGGTGTAGTATGGTGTCTATTTCGGCGTCTGAGAGTGCGGGGTCGAATTCTTTGACGGGCAGTCGTGTAAGGTCGTGTCGCAGTGCGGCGTAGTCGCCTTGTCGGAGCATCCGTGCCAGGTGCATTTTGCGCATCATCACGGGCAGGACGTGTCCGTTGTCGAGGTGGAAGTTGTCGCCGGGGCCGTAGAGGTTGGTGGGCATGACTGCGACGTAGTCTGTGCCGTATTGTCGGTTGAGGCTTTCGCAGAGTTTGAGTCCGGCTATTTTGGCTATGGCGTAAGGTTCGTTGGTGAATTCGAGTGGAGATGTGAGCAGTGCGTCTTCGTCCATGGGCTGGGGTGCTTCGCGCGGGTATATGCATGTCGAGCCGAGGAATACGAGGCGTCGGACGCCGTGGCGCCATGCTTCGCCGATGACGTTTTGTTGTATTTGGAGGTTTTGGTATATGAAGTCGGCGGGGTAGGTGCTGTTGGCGAGTATTCCGCCGACGTGTGCGGCGGCGAGGACTACGGCGTCGGGTTGTTCTTGGTCGAAGAATGTGCGTACTGCGATGGGGTCGAGCAGGTCGAGTTGGCTGTGGGTACGGCCTACGAGGTTGGTGTATCCGCGCTGTATGAGGTTGTGCCATATTGCCGAGCCTACGAGGCCACGGTGTCCGGCGACGTATATCTTGGCCGTTGGGTCGAGTAGTGGCTTGGCGGTGTTGTTGTTATCTTGCATTGTCTTGGTTTGGGGGTGGCCGGTATGGCCGGTATGGCTGTTGTGGCTGTCGTGGGATTGTTTAGATTTTGCCTTCTCGGGCGAGTTGCATGTCGGCGTCTACCATCATGTCTACGAGGGCTTGAAAGGATGTTTTGCGTGGGTTCCAGCCGAGTGTTGTGCGTGCCTTGGAGGGGTCTCCGAGGAGTTGTTCGACTTCGGCGGGGCGGAAGAAGCGCGGGTCGACTTCGACGAGTGTGCGTCCGGTGTCGGTGTCTATGCCTTTTTCGTCGAGGCCGGAGCCTTCCCATCGCAGGTTGATGCCTGCGCGGGCGAAGGCGCGAGTGGTGAAGTCGCGCACGGTGTGGTATTCGCCGGTGGCGATGACGAAGTCGTCGGGTTGGGGCTGTTGTAGTATAAGCCACATACATTCGACGTAGTCGGCGGCGTATCCCCAGTCGCGTAGTGCGTCGAGGTTGCCCAGGTAGAGTTTGTCTTGGCGTTTGTGTGCTATGCGTGCGGCGGCGAGGGTGATTTTGCGTGTGACGAAGTTTTCGCCTCGGCGTGGGCTTTCGTGGTTGAAGAGTATGCCGTTGGCGGTATACATTCCGTAGCTTTCGCGGTAGTTTTTCATGATCCAGAAGGAGTACATTTTGGCTACGGCGTAGGGTGAGCGCGGATAGAATGGTGTGTCTTCGTTTTGGGGTACTTGGCGTACTTTGCCGAAGAGTTCGCTGGTGGAGGCTTGGTATACGCGGCATTGTTTTTCGAGGCCGAGTATGCGTATTGCTTCGAGCAGTCTGAGTGTGCCTGTGGCATCGACGTCGGCGGTGTATTCGGGTACGTCGAATGATACTTTGACGTGGCTTTGTGCGGCGAGGTTGTATATTTCGTCGGGTCGTACTTCGCCGATGATGCGTATGAGTGATGATGAGTCGGTCATGTCGCCGTAGTGTAGTGTGAGTAGTCGTCGGCGGTGCATGTCGCGTACCCATTCGTCGAGGTATAGGTGTTCGATGCGAGCGGTGTTGAAGGATGAGCTGCGGCGTATGATGCCGTGTACTTCGTATCCTTTGTCGAGGAGGAATTCGGCCAGGTACGAGCCGTCTTGTCCTGTGATGCCTGTGATGAGGGCTGTGGGCATGGTGTGTATATGCTTGGGTGTTAGTGTCTGTCGGTGTCTGTGACGGCGTGGTTTTTTACGGGAGGGGGGAGTGTTCAGTGCCGTATTGTTTGGCGTATTGTTTGGCATACGCGGTGGATGTCGTCATCGGTGAGTGATGAGCCGCTGGGGAGGCATAGTCCGCGATCGAAGGTGTCGGTGCATATTGTGCCGCCGTAGTATGGCGCGTCTTGGTATACGGGCTGGGTGTGCATGGGTCGCCATAGCAGTCGGCTTTCGATGTCGGCGGCGTCGAGTGCTTGACGGAGTTGGTCGGGGGTGACGGTGATGATGTCCGGGTCGAGCAGTATGGTGGTGAGCCAGTAGTTGCTGTTGAAGTCTTCGGAGGGGTTGGTGTGTACGGTGATGCCGTCGATGTCGGCGAGCAGTCGGACGTATAGGGCGTCGATGTCTCGGCGTCTTTGGAGGTGTTGAGGCAGGACTTCCATTTGTCCGCAGCCTATGCCGGCGCTGACGTTAGAGAGTCGGTAGTTGTATCCGATGACTTTGTGGTAGTAGTATGGGCGGTTTTCGCGTGCTTGGGTGGCGTAGAATTTGACGCGTTCGGCGGCTTGTTTGTCGGGGCATATGAGAGCTCCGCCGCCGCTGGTGGTGATGATTTTGTTGCCGTTGAATGATAGTGCGCCGTATGTTCCGAAGGTTCCGCATTTGCGGCCGCGGTATTCGCTGCCGAGGCCTTCGGCGGCGTCTTCCAGTACGGGAATGTTGTATTTTGCGGCTATGGCGAGTATTCGGTCGATGTGTGCGGGCATTCCGTATAGGTATACGGGGATGATGGCTTTGGGGTATTTGCCGGTGATTGCGTGGCGGTCGATGATGGCTTGCTCGAGGATTTCGGGGTCGAGGTCCCATGTTTCGGGGTCGCTGTCGACGAATACGGGGTTGGCGCCGCAGTATCGCACGGGGTTGGCGCTGGCCGAGAATGTGAAGGATTGGCAGATGACTTCGTCGCCGGGGCTTACGCCGAGCATGACGAGTCCCAGGTGTATGGCTGCGGTGCCGGCGCTGAGGGCGACGACGCGTCCGCGCTCGATGCCGAGGAAGTCGGCGAGCATGTCTTCAAAGAGGTTGACGTTGGGGCCTAAGGGGACTATCCAGTTGGTCTCGAAGGCGTGATCTACGTATTTTTTTTCGCCGCCACCCATATGGGCGAGTGACAGGAGAATGCGGGACATAGTAATGTGGGGTGTTGAATGTTGAATGTGAAAATTTTTCTAATGATGGCGTGCGGCGGTGGGAGGTATGCCCAGGCCGTGGTATTCGAGGCCTTCTTCGGCGAGGTCGGTGCCTTGGTAGATGTTGCGTCCATCGACTACGAGGTTGCCGCGCATTGCGCGTGCGACGACTTTCCATGATGGTAGTCTGAATTGTTTCCATTCGGTGAGCAGTACCAGTGCATCGGCGTCGGCGCATGCGTCGTACATGTCGGAGGCGTATTCTACGGTGTCGCCCATGCGTCGTCGACATTCGCTCATGGCTACGGGGTCGTATACTCGTATGGTGGCGCCGTCTTGGCGCAGGGCGTCTATGGCGACGAGAGCGGGTGCGCATCGCATGTCGTCTGTTTCGGGTTTGAAGGCGAGGCCCCAGAGGGCTATGCGTCGTCCGGAGAGGCTGCCCAGGCGTCGGCGTAGTATTTCGATGGGGCGCAGTTTTTGTGCTTCATTGACGGCGTCTACGGCTTCGATGACGCGCATGGTGTATCCGTGTTTGGCGCCTATGTGCATGAGTGCTTTGACGTCTTTGGGGAAGCATGATCCGCCGTATCCGCAGCCGGGGTATAGGAATTTGCTGCCTATGCGTGCGTCGCTGCCTATGCCTTTGCGTACCATATTGACGTCTGCGCCGGTGAGGTCGCAGAGGTTGGCGATGTCGTTGATGAATGATATACGGGTGGCGAGCATGGCGTTGGCGGCGTATTTGGTCATTTCGGCGGAGGCTATGTCCATGAATATGACGCGGAAGTTGTTGAGCAGGAACGGTCTGTATAGTCGTTCCATGACGCGCCTTGCGCGTTCGCTTTCGATGCCTATGACTACGCGGTCGGGTGACATGAAGTCTTTGATTGCGGCTCCTTCTTTGAGGAATTCGGGGTTGGATGCGACTTCGAAGGGGATGTCGCAGCCTCGAGCGTCTAATTCGGCTTGTATGGTTTGCTTGACCAGTTGTGATGTGCCTACGGGGACGGTGCTTTTGGTGACCAGGAGGGTGTAGTGTTTGATGTGTCGGCCGAAGGTGCGTGCTACTTCGAGGACGTAGCTTAGGTCGGCCGAGCCGTCTTCGTCCGGGGGCGTGCCTACGGCGCAGAATACTATGTCGCTGTCGTCGAGGACTTCGCACAGGTTTGTGCCGAAGTGCAGGCGTCCGCCGGCTACGTTGCGGCTTACCAGGTCGTCCAGCCCGGGTTCGTAGATGGGTATTTGGCCTTGTCTCAGTCTCTCGATTTTGGCGGCGTCGATGTCGATGCAGGTGACATTGACGCCTATTTCGGCGAAACATGCTCCGGATACAAGTCCTACGTATCCTGTGCCTACTATTGTGATGTTCATATCGGGTGTGTATACATCGGTGTGATGTCGCCTATGACGACGACCACAAATTTACGCTTTTTTCGCCTAACGGCCAAAACAAGAATAATGTGGAGTGTGTCTTCGGTAATAAGGAATGTGGGATAGGGCTGCGCAGTGGGTGATAAGGGTATTATGAGGGCGATGGGAATTATGGGAGTGATGCATTATTCTCATTACTTCCATTATTTCCACCAACCTTGCTCTTATTGTTTCTGCTGCTGTTGCTGTTGTTGCTTTGGGCTGATGGTGTTGTAGTTGCCGCAGATGAGGCGGGCTGTCAGAGGGCTGCGGCTGAGCAGGTACTCGGCGGCGAGGGTGACGGCGATGATGCAGGCTGCGACGGCGGCGGCGATGACTGCCAGGGGCACTATGGAGAGGGCCATGTCGCGTGCCGGCTGTTGCAGGAAGGTCAGGGGGAATAGGAAGAAGTAGTGTAACAGGTATATGGCCAGGGATTTACGCCCGAGGTATTCCCATATTACGGCTAAGCGTCCGGGGCGTGTGCGTCCGGGGGCGTAGGCGGTTTCGGACCATGGTACGGCGATGTTCATGGCTACGATGGCGAGAGCCAATTGGAAGAGCATTTTGGCTGTGGGGACGATGAAGGGTATGTTTTCGAGGGCGGGGATGCGCCAGGGCCATACGGCGATAAAGAATAGGGGGATGCCGGAGAGTATGGCGAGGGTGACGGCTCGTGGGTTGGCTATCAGGCGCATGAAGTCGTCTTGGTGTTGTCGGGCGATGGCTCCGGCCATGAATATGGGGAGGAATTGGAGGATGAGCAGGGCGGAGGTGATGCCGATGTATCGGACGGGGACGAAGTTGTCGATGCAGGCGTATAGGGCGAGGCTGATGGCGATGGAGGCGGTGATGGCGAGTACGGGGCGTCTCCGCCGCAGTATCACGGGGGCGAGCAGGGCGTAGAGGACCATGATGACGAAGAGTACGGGGGTGAACCAGTATCCGTTTTTGTATTCGCTTGTCCATAGTCCTTCAAAGCCGGGTGCCATGGGTGAGCGCAGTCCGCTGTAGGGGAATTGTAGCACCCAGAGCGTGGAGACTATGACCATGGGGACAATGAGTTGCATGGCGCGGCGGCGCAGGTCGGGACGACGTATGCGGCCGTCGGCTGTGGCTTTGTAGGTGAACCATCCGCTGATGAAGAAGAAGATGGGCATGTGTACTTCGCCGATGATTTTGAAGATGGTGGCGGCGTCGATGTCGCGTATGCAGATGGTCAGGACGTGTCCCATCACCACCATGAATATGGCGATGCCTTTGAGAAGGTCCATGTAGTGCATCCGCGGCTTATTTTCTTTGGCCATAATGGTTATAGTGGGAATAGTGGGAGCGATGGCGGTGGGAATACCGGGAGTGAATAGGTGTTATGGGAGCGATGGCGGTGGGAATGCCGGGAGTGATGCATTGCTCTCATTATTTCCCATAGTTCCCATTATTCTTATGAGGTTTGGCTTCAGAATGCGGAGGGCTTGAGGTTGAGGCCTACGCGTTCGTGGAGACCGAAGAGGAGGTTGAGGTTATGGACGGCTGTGCCGGAAGCTCCTTTGAGGAGGTTGTCTATGACGGAGGTCACGAGTAGTCGGTCGCCTATTCGGTCGAGGTGGAGTATGCACTTGTTGGTGTTGACGACGTCTTTGAGGTCGGGCGTTTTATCGGTGACGAAGGTGAAGTTGTGGTCGCTGTAGTAGTCTTCGTAAAGTTCGCGCAGGTGTTCGAGCGATATTTTGCAGTCCAGATATAGTGCGGCCAGTATTCCGCGCGAGAAGCATCCGCGCATGGGGATGAATTCTATGGGGGCATTGAAGCTGGATTGTAGTTGTGAGAGTGTCCGGCGTATTTCGGTCAGGTGGGGGTGCTGGAAGGGTTTGTATATGGATACATTGTCGTTGCGCCACGAGTAGTTGGCGGTGGGACCCGGATTGATTTCGTCGGTGCTTCCGATGATGGCGGTAGCGTGTACTGTGCTGTTTATCAGCAGGTTCTTGGCCAGCGGCAGTAGTGCCGGCAGTATGGCTGAGGCGAAGCTCCCGGGGTTGGCGACGTGTCGTGCGCCGCGGACTATGCGTTTGCGGTTGAGCTCGGGCAGTCCGTATACGAAGTCGTGTGTTCCGTCTTCGATGCGGTGGTCGTCGCTGAGGTCGATGATGCGTGTGTCTTCGGGCACGGGGTGTTCGGCCAGAAAACGGCGTGTGGTTCCGTGCGGGGTACAGCAGAATATGCAGTCTATGTCCGTGTAGTCCACGGTGGATGTGAATCGCAGGTCTGTCTCGCCGATGAGTCCGTGGTGGATGTCGGTGACGGGGTGTCCGGCGTTGTCCGAGGAGTATATCCATTGGAGTTGGACGTCCGGATGGTTGAGCAGCAGTCGTATGAGTTCGCCGGTGGAGTATTCGGCGCTGCCTATGATTGCGGTGTTTATCATTTAGGGTAATGTGGAATGATGTGGAATTTGGAATGTGGAATTGGGCTGCGCAGTGGGAACTATGGGAATAGTGGGAGCGCTGAGAGAGATGGGAGCGATGGGGGCAGTGGGTGTCTCATCGGTGGAATGTGGCGATGTGACGGGCTTTCTTTTCTTCGAATATCTCGCTGATGGCGAAGAATATGCCTGATTCTTCGACATCGCCGAATTCGTCGTTGACGGCTGTGCCGAACATTCGCATTGTGGGCGAGAGCGACATGTAGGCGTTGACCAGGGGTGGGATGTTGTATCCCAGGCGTCGTATCTCGGTGTTGAGTATGCGGTAGTCGGCTTTGAAGTCGGCGCCGTTGAACAGCTGTTGCATGGCTTCGGTGTCGATGTGGAGGTCCAGTGGGTTGCGCGGTCGCACCAGTCGGTCGGGGTCGGGGAAGTGTTTGTTCATGAAGTATAGTATCATGTTGCGGCACTCGCAGGAGTAGTTGGGGTACATGGTGACTTTGCCGAAGAGGTATCGTATCTGCGGGTATACTACGGTGAGTGCACCCAGTCCGTCCCAGAGGTTGTCGAGGGCGTAGAGGGCCTTGGCTCCGGCGCGCGAGGATTGGTATTCGAGGCGTACAAACGAGCGTCCCAGTTCGATGGTTCGGGGCAGGTAGTCGCGTATGAATGTTTCGCTGAAGTCGAACATGTGGCTTGTGGCGATGCGCGGCCGTCCGTCGTCGGTCATGCGTATGTTCTCGCCGATGATAAAGCGGTATCCGCCGAGTATCAGTCGGCTTTCCGGCTCCCAGACTATGAGCTGTCGGCATGGCGGCTCCATGGTGTCGTATTGGTCGATGTCGCAGTCTTTTCCGGTGCCGCCGCCGGCGGTGCGGAAGGCGATTTCGCGCAGTCGTCCTATTTCGCGCATGGTGTTGGGGCAGGTGTGGGCGTCTATGACGTAGATGTCGTTGTCTGCCTTGTTTGTCTTGCGCAGGAAGCGTTGGGGTGTCAATTCGGCCTCTATCAGGGCGGTGTCCACAGGGTCTATGATTTTCTTGTTCATTGTCCGGGGAGTGATGTGCATTGTTGTGCCAAGCTGTATACGGTGTTTCGGATGTCGTCGGCTGCCTGTCGAGGTGTCTGTCCTTGCAGGCTTGTCCATGGTACGGCGGGAGCGCACGAGATCTCGAAGTGGTGTCCGCGGGCGCGGAAGACTTCGCGCGGCAGCAGTACCATCTCGAAATTGAAGCGTAGCCCCAGTCGTTGGCGTCGTCGTGCCGTGCGGTAGAATGAGGGCGCGTTTGCCCCCGAGAAGTACACCGGGACGATGTCGCGTCGGTGTTGTTGTGCCATGGTGACGAAGCTCTTGCGCCATGGCAGGTCGGTAATCGTTTTGCCGTCGGGGCTCAGTCGCGAGCACAGCCCGGCGGGGAATATGAGTACGGGGTCGTCGCCGGCCAGTACGTCCTCGATGGATATTATGGTGCTGCGGCTTTGGGCGGCGTGGGTGTTGACGGGTATAAATACGTCGGTGAGGGGTTCGATGGACATCAGCAGGTCGTTGACGATGAAGTGTACTTGTCCGCCGTAGTGTCGCGTGAAGATGTCTATGAGTGCCATTCCGTCGAGGCCGCCCAGGGGGTGGTTGGAGACGATGATGACGCGTCGTTGCGTGGGGTCGGGCATCTGCGAACCTTCGGCGATGTCCACGGTGACGTCCAAATCGGAGAGCACGCCGCGGCAGAAGTCTGCTCCGCGCCGCGGGTAGTTGTCGCGCAGCAGGGTATTGAGCTCGTCTTGGCGTATCAGACGAGCCAGTCGCGACACCAGACACCGCGGCACCCAGCGAGCTTTGCGTCCGAGGCGGGCACGCACTATGGCGTGCAGGTCCAGTTGTATCGGCCCGTCTGTGGCGCTCTGCGCGGCGTCTGTCGCTGTTGTCTCTCTATCGGTCATGTCACTATCAAGTGTATTTGGGTGCAAAGATACAAAATAATGTGGAATGTCGAATGTGGAATGTCGAATCGGGTTGCGCATACATTCATCCGTGTCCTAAAACTCCGAGGTATACGTGAACTTAGCGCGCGATAGTCCGATTCGATATTATTATGGCATACATTTTGCTGCCTGAAAGACAGAATCCACAGAAGATTTGAGGATTTCTGAAAAAAGACGTAACTTTGCATCCCGGAAAGGGGCCTTTCGGCTGCCACGCCGCGCCCCGTAAGGTACAATAGGACAATACACATATAATATATATAATTTCCACAACAATGGTTAGCTACAAAGAACTCGGTTTGGTCAACACCCGTGAGATGTTTGCCAAAGCCATCAAAGGCGGTTACGCCATCCCCGCCTTTAACTTCAACAACATGGAACAGCTGCAGGCCATTATCAAGGCCGCTGCCGAAGAGAAGTCTCCGGTGATTCTGCAGGTGAGCAAGGGCGCTCGCGCTTACGCCAACGCCACCCTGCTGCGCTATATGGCACAGGGCGCTGTCGCTTACGCCAAGGAACTGGGCTGGGAGCATCCTCAGATTGTGCTCCATCTGGACCACGGTGACTCTTTTGAGCTTTGCAAGAGCTGTATCGAGAGCGGCTTCTCGTCCGTGATGATCGACGGCTCGCACCTGCCCTATGAGGAGAATGTCGCCCTCACCAAGAAAGTGGCCGACTACGCCCACCAATATGACGTTACTGTCGAAGGCGAACTCGGCGTGCTCGCCGGCGTCGAAGACGAGGTTTCGTCCGACCACCACACCTATACCGATCCCGCCGAAGTGGTAGACTTCGCCACACGCACCGGCTGCGATTCGCTGGCTATATCCATCGGCACAAGCCACGGCGCTTACAAATTTACGCCCGCACAGTGCACCCGTGACGCCAACGGTCGCCTCGTGCCCCCGCCATTGGCCTTCGACGTGCTCGATGCTGTCATGAAAGAGCTCCCCGGATTTCCCATCGTGCTGCACGGCTCGTCCTCAGTGCCCCAGGAATACGTGGACATCATCAATCAGTACGGCGGCAAGCTCCCCGATGCCATCGGTATCCCCGAAGAGCAGCTCCGCAAGGCCGCCAAGAGCGCCGTATGCAAGATTAATATCGACTCCGACAGCCGTCTGGCTATGACCGCCGCCGTGCGCAAGGTCTTCGTCGAAAAGCCCGCCGAATTCGACCCGCGTAAATACCTCGGCCCGGCTCGCGACGAAATGGAGCGCCTCTACAAGCACAAAATCGAGAATGTGCTCGGTAGCGCAGGCAAAGCCGAATAATAAGCAATGACACCACCGCTCGGCCGCCTCGTGTGACGAGCGTCATTAAGCGACCACGCATTCCGTTGAAGGGAAGTGTGGTCGCTTTGTTTTTTTTATAAAAATTGTGCGCGACAAATTTGGTGGTTTCAAAAATAGTTGCTATCTTTGCAGCAAACAAATATGCCGTTCGAGTTTCAGGCATATAGATTTATCAATTACCAACTTTATACACTCAAACACACACAACCATGAACACAAAACAAGACATGC
>ULPT01035437.1_pt1 | contig 57854 bp, 47 predicted proteins | sample 1953751 | NCBI WGS metagenome assembly ULPT01 (sample SAMEA4835636, study PRJEB28245) | human gut metagenome | biome: gut microbiome; material: fecal sample | place: Denmark | collected 2008 | reverse complement strand
GCCCCTACGACGTTCCGTAATTGTTATTTATCGTTGTTATGTGTTCCGTAATTGTTATTTGTCGTTGTTGTGTGATTGTTTGTTCGGAGCGTTGACGAGCAACGCCCCTACGATGATTTTATATATAGAATTTATCTTCTGACCAATGTTGTGGGTTGGTATAAATATAATTGACAATGTAGTCAAATGATTTCTGCGTTCTTATTACATGGTCGTAATAATTGCGTTGCCAAAATGTTTTGTTAAATGGTTGCCAATCCTGTTCTTTCACTCCTTGTATATATTTAACGGTTGTTACGCTCTTAAACCAACGCATCATTTCAGGCAGATAATGCTCACCTATGTTTCTCAAAATAAAATGAATATGGTTCGGCATAATTACATAACAAATAATTTCTGAATTAGGGTATCTTTGTGGTATTCCATGGATTATATTATCAATCATCTTGCCTTCATCATTCAATATCATTATCCCATCTTGTATGTATCCCAACAAATTTAACCGTTCATGGACAACGATAGTAATAAAATAATCACGCGCATTCGTATAGTCAAAACCATACCAACGAATAAATTTTCTATCAGGTAATTGTTGTTCCATAATGGCGTTTTTTTGTGTGCGTTCCGTAATTGTTATTTATCGTTGTTGTGCAGTTGTTTGTTCGGAGCGTTGACAAGCAACGCCCCTACGATGTTCCGTTATTTATCGTTGCCGTAGATGATGGCTCATGGTAGCGCAAAATTAGCGCAGCCATAACGGATTATACGATACCCAATTCTTTGAGATAGACATCTATCTGCGCGTCAAGGTCGGTGCGTTGTGCTTCGAGGGTCTTGATGTCTGCCATAACTTGCTTGATATCAATAGGTTCTTCTTCCTCGAAAGTATCCACATACCGCGGGATATTGAGGTTGTAGTCGTTCTCGCGTATCTCCTCAATGGTGGCGCAATGGCTGTATTTGTCAATCTCTTTGCGCTCACGGTAGGTATTTACAATCTTCTCGATATGCTCCTGACGCAGTTTGTTCTGTGTCTTCACTTTCTCAAACTCACGGCTGGCATCAATAAATAGGATATTGTCGTCATCCTTGCGGCATTTTTTCATAACCAAGATACAAGTGGGGATACTTGTGCCATAGAAGATGTTTGCCGGCAAACCGATGATGGTATCGATATAGTTTTTCTTCTCGATAAGGAACCTCCGAATTTTGCCTTCTGCCGCTCCACGGAACAGCACGCCGTGCGGTGCCACACAAGCCATGGTACCACCATCGTTGAGGTGATAAATCATGTGGAGGATAAAAGCATAGTCTGCTTTCGACTTGGGTGCTAATACACCTGCTTTGGAGAACCGGTCATCGGATAGGAACTTGGCATCTGCCGACCACTCTGCAGAGAAAGGAGGATTAGCCACCACCGCATCAAACTGCCGGTCGCCCATCTCATCGTTGGTAAGCGTGTCGCCGTTGTGAATCGCAAAATCTTTATATTTCACACCATGCAAAATCATATTCATCCGGCAGAGATTGTAGGTTGTAGGATTCTTCTCTTGTCCGTAGATACGGTCTGCGATGTTATTACAATTTTTTGCCGTCCGCAACAACAACGAACCGGAACCACACGTAGGGTCATACACATCTTTGAGACGGGTCTTGCCTGTCGTTACGATATCGGCGAGAATCTGGCTGACCTCTTGCGGAGTGTAGAACTCCCCGGCTTTCTTTCCTGCACCTGCGGCAAACTGGGAAATCATATATTCGTAGGCATCACCCAATATATCTATGTCGCGTGCCTGCTGCAAGCCGAAATCAATACCATTGAGGGCAACAAGCACTTCACTGACAAGGCGGTTTTTATCCTCCACCGTCTTGCCAAGTTTGGGCGATGTGAGGTCTATATCCGAGAACAGACCACCGAAATCTTCTTCGCTGTCCTGACCGGTGGTGCTATCCTCAATCTTTTTGAGCGAGCGTTCCAGGTCGGCAAGTATATTCTCTTTTTTGGCGATTTTGGTAATAATCGTGGAATAAAGATACTGTGGTTCAATGAAATAGCCAAGTTCATTGACACAATCTTCGCGAATGTCGTGTTGGAATTGCACATCATCTGACTGCCACAATTCGGAGAAAGTGATTTGGTCCTGTTCCAACTCCTCATTCACAAAGAGTTCTATTTTCTCGGACAGGTACTTATAGAAGATAAAGCCGAGAGTGAAATACATAAAATCACCGGCAGACATATTGCCACGCAGGGTATTGGCAACCGCCCATAACTGCGTACGTAGTTTTTGTTGAAGTTCTTCGCTCATATTATTGATATCGTTCGTTAATTATTCCCAGAAAAAGACACTTACAATAGCATGCAAACGCGTGAGAACACGCGAGACAAGACTCTTTCGCTCCTTGTATTTCATTGCCTTGTCTTTGACCGCATCGCGTATTATTTCCGATTTCTCACGGTGGAGATATTCATATTCGTCCATAAATTTCTTAAGTGCTTCAATCGGCATATTCTCTTGTTCCGCCAATTCAATGAGGGCTTTGTTTCGCTCCTCAGCAACGAAATTATTCAGACGCGTTTCGAGGTCGATAGAACCGTCCGCCTTGCCTTTCATAAAACCCTGTTGGTCGTCGTCCACCTCTTTACGGATAAAACTATCGATAAGTTTGGTCTTGTTGCGCATCGTTACATCCTTAATCATAGTGTCAAGGATGGCTTTGCGTTTGTCTTGATAGTCAGCACTGGTGGGGTCAAGGTGCTCAATGAGAGCAATGATATACGCCACATTGATAATATCCGAGTGCAGCAGTTCAAGACAAAAATCAATGTCTTCCAACGGATTATCCTCCGCCGGTTCATGCCCATTGCCGGTCGGTTCGATATCAGCCGGTTCGGGATGTGCACCCTCAAGGATATCCAGATACTTGGATAGAAACTCGTTGAACATCTGCTCATCAATCGGGAAACGCGGGTCCTCGGAGTCATATTCATTGTATATTTTTATCTCGGCTCGTTTCTTGAGCAGTTCGCGGAAAGCAAGCACAAAATTTTTCTTATCCTCCTCAGTCTGCAGATAATCAACAACATGCGGTGCAGGATAATGGCTCTTGAAGTCGAATTGCAAGCGTGTGTAGTCGTGGAAAACTTTCGCATACGGGTCGCGCAAGATGTCTTCCAGATTGTTCGAGTTGGAGAACAATTTGAGCGAGCTATCTACATTGGATTTGAGGTCGCGGAAGCACAATACTTTGCCAAAACGCTTCTTGTCATTCAATACACGGTTGGTGCGACTGAAGGCTTGCAAAAGTCCGTGATATTCCAAATTTTTGTCCACATAGAGTGTGTTGAGTTTCTTTGCGTCGAAACCGGTGAGGAACATTCCCACAACGATGAGCAGGTCAAGCGGTTCCATGTCTGCGCGTTTTTTCTTCATGCGCAGATTGATGTCATCGTAATAGGCAGCAAATGTCTCCGTAGTGAAGGATGTACCGAACATGCCGTTATAATCATCCATGATAGATTGCAACTCGTCAGCATGCACCTTTTCGTTGGCGAAATTGCCTGTGCCCATACCCGTTGCCACGTCGTCCTGACTATCATTGGCAGCGTAAGTAAAGATGGCACCTATCTTGATGGCCGGTTTTAGTTCTTTGAAAATCTTGTAGTACTTGAGCAACATCGGCACCGATTGTACGGCAAAGAGGGCGTTAAATTCGCCATCAAAAGTGGATTTGTTGTAGTTGTTGAGAATAAAATGTGCTATCTCTGTCATACGTGCCGTGGACATCTCGTCCACTCCCTCACGACCGGCATAGTACTCCACAAGAAAACCCAATACATTCTCGTCCGCAATAGCATCTTTGATGAGATACTTGTGCAAACACTCACCAAAAACCTCTTTGGTGGTTTTGTCCTGTTTGGCATTCTCCACAAAAATAGGCGTACCTGTGAAACCGAAAATCTGCAAGTTGTGAAAGAAACGGACGATATTCCTATGGCTCTCACCAAAATGGGAACGGTGGCACTCATCGAAAATCATCACTACTTTCTTGTCCTGCAACTCGCAGAGATGTCTGTTGTAGTATTTTTTCTTGACAGCCGCATTGAGTTTCTGAATGGTAGTAATGATAATTTTGTTTCCGCTTTCGAGCCGTTGGATAAGTTCGGCAGTACTATCCGTACCATCCACCGCGCCGGGTTCAAACGCATCATACTCCATCTTGGTCTGCGTATCAAGGTCGTGGCGGTCCACCACAAAAAGCACTTTTTCTACGCCGTCCACATTTTGTACCAATTGGGCAGCCTTGAAGGATGTCAGCGTCTTTCCCGCGCCCGTAGTATGCCAGATATATCCGTTCTTGCTCGTGTTCTGCACACGGTCAAGGATATTCTCAACGGCATAATACTGATACGGACGAAGAACCATCAGGCACTTGTCGCTCTCGTGCAAAACGATATATTTGGTGAGGATTTTGCCAAGTGTGCATTTGTCAAGGAACTGCGTGGCAAAACTATTGAGGTCGCTAAACGGGATATTGGCAGCGTCCGTCCACTTGAAAGTGAACTTATATCCACCATTCGGGTTATTGGCGAAATAACGGGTATTGACTGAGTTGGAAACTACGAAGATCTGAATATAATCGAATAGTCCGCGGAATGATGTCTTATGATATCGTTGTATCTGATTGTATGCCTGCTTCAGTTCGACACCGGCACGCTTGAGTTCTATTTGCACAAGCGGCAAACCATTGATGAGGATAGTAACATCATAACGACATTTCTTGCGTCCCTCGACTGTAATCTGGTTGGCTACTTGAAACTCGTTCTGACACCATTGGTGAGAATTAAGGAACTCCACCCATATATGTTCGCCGTTGCCAACTTCGAGTGCGAATCGGTCGCGAAGTTTCTTGGCTTTCTCAAAACGTGTTCCGCCCTCGAGATGAATGAGAATATGTTTGAACTCCTCTTCGGTAAACACGGTCCGACCGTGTCTCTCTAATTCTTTGCGATTGTGTTTCTCCAATTGGCGTTTGAGATTGGCTTGGAGATTGTTTTCCTCCTTAACATCAACATATTCATAATTCATATCTTGGAGGGTTCTGATTAAACCTTTCTCAAGTGCGTCTTCTGATATAGTTGGCATATTCTTTACGTTTATCAGGGATTTCTCTGTGAAGTTTCTTGGCTGGTCTGCCCGCCTTGTGGTACCGATTACGGTAGAGGATGGTGGAGTATAGCGGACTCGAACCGCTCACCTCAACACTGCCAGTGTTGCGCTCTACCGGATGAGCTAATACCCCATTGTGCGCCATTCACGCATCAAAAAACTACGCAAAGATACACGAAAAAATCCATATATACAAATGTTAATTTCAAATTCCTTGTCCTTGGGGGAATATGCTATTCAATGTACTCGTTTTTGTTGATTACTACCGATGTGTTAAATTTGCATTTGTTGTTAGAATAGATATCATAGAAAGCGATATAGGTTATATGTATCGATATCGGTTATATGTATAGTCTATCTCCCTACCACTCCCCTACCACTCACTTTTCTTATACCTCTTTTGTGCCATCTCTATCCCTTGCTCATCCCTTGCCTATCCCTTGCTGAAATTATCCCATTCCCCCCCTGTCTTCTCACGACCTGCGTATAGGATAACCGATACATAACCGATACATAACCGATACATATGAATACTTTCTCAATACTTTGATACTACCCTGATACTACCCATATACTCCCCACATATAGGGATAGATAGTATTGCCGGCAGACAACATAAACAACGCCTTGCGATGTTTTTTACTTCCCTATATGTGCATAATCCGAATATATTTCACGTCAGTTTGATATAAGACATAACGCACGTTTTTTGCTGATAATAGATATTTGAGTTGTTGTTCTCCCTATATGTATTTGCCTGTATTTGATTTAATTTTTCGTGTATTTGTTTCCAAATCGAGGCGCATATTGCACCATAAGCTAGATTTTGTTCGTCTTGTTTTATAGGTTTTCGTTATTTCGAACTCACGTTAATTTAGGTGGACTATTGGGTACAAAACAGGCTGCCCGATATGATTGGGGCAGCCTGTAGGGGTAGTTGGGATAGGATGTTCGGTTATTTTATGATAGTTCCTACTGTGTTGTATTTCACACCATTGCGCAGGATGATGACGTTGCCATGCTCAAGATACTTGGTAGCGATGGTTTTTGTGTTTTCGGTTTGCTCGATGGCAGTTTGTAGCGGCTCAAATGCCTCAAACTCAATAGTTTGCTTGGTGGTATAAACCACATCGTTGCTTGCCTTGCCTGAGAAGGTAACATTGTAGGTGGCGATGAAGAAACCATCTATTTCAGAGGCTTTGCGTGAAACCAATTCCAATGTCAGTTCTGCCGTAATGAAACTTAGTTCGGTGGTGTCTGTGCCGGCAATGTTCACTATATAAGATTCCTCTGCTTCTATCATCTCATCGTCAATACTATAGTCGCCGCTCAAATCGGTGTAATCGCCGATGTAGAGCAGAAATTCCATCATAGTGCCATCTCCTACAGGAATCAAACCGTCTTCGGCTTCTTCCCATTGCCCGAAAGTGTACAACATCAGATAAGCATAGCCATATTCGCCATTTTCGGCATCAATCTGACCGCCCACAAACGTGATGTCCTCTGTAGTAGATTCGGGGTCAGCAGGCTGTTCGCCGTCGGTGGTGATAGTGATGGAGAGGATATCAAATTGTCCTGCTCTGGTAGGCATGGTGCCAAAATCGGCTTTTTCGCCCACGGTCAGAATGATAGAATCGGACTTGCCTTGCCAGGATACAGCCTGCCCGCCGTCTTTTGAACCCGATTGGGTGAGAGTGGGGACATTGCTGGTCAGTGTCGCCAAGCGTTGTTCGCCTCTGTCTGACAACTCGAAGTCGATGGCTGTGATATTATTAACAGAGGTGGAGATGGTGAGTGTGCCACCCGCGTATATACGCAATTCTCCATTCATTGCCGTTGACGTAGAACTGGTTCCATCGGTGGCTGTGATGGTGATACCGCGTGAACTAAATGAAGTCTTTTGGAAATTACTCATTTTCAGAGTAATGGTTTCTGCCGATAGGGTTGCAGTCACCATAAGGGCTGCAAGCATAAAGTAGATTTTCTTCATCTTTTTTTTAGTTATATATGATTGTTAAATATGTTGCTGTCAGAATAGGTATATTGATATAGTTTGACCTGCATTCTCTCCTTTGTCTCATAGTTTGGAGGTGGTCGGTGCTATCCTGCGGGCATAAAAAAACGACTTGCCATTTAGCAAGTCGTTCTCTTTATGTGGGCGTTTACGGATTCGAACCGCAGACCCTCTGCTTGTAAGGCAGATGCTCTAAACCAGCTGAGCTAAACGCCCTTTCCGTTTGGAAAAACCTCGTTAGGTTAGTTCCTTTCCGAAAGCGAGTGCAAAGGTACTGCTTTTTTCTGAACCGTGCAAATGTCAGCGCATTTTTTTTGCAAAAAAATGCCGGTTGAACCAATTTTGATACTGCAAATGGTAAAATACTATATAAAGCAAGCCCGTGATGAGCAATCCTACGCATAGCCCGCCCAGAACATCGGAGGCGAAATGTTGCGATAGATAGATACGCGAATAGCCGCCGAGGGCAGCAAAGAAGAAACAAGCGGCCTGCCAGAAGCAATTTGTAAATTTGTACGTGCGTAAATTTGTAAATCGGTTGATATGTTTATATAAGACATTGGTGCCGATGATGCACAAGGCGAAGAACAGGGCAAAGAAAGTGGTGGTATGTCCGGATGGAAAAGAGTAGAAACGGCTCATGGTAACGCCTTCCACAAGCGGAAGTTGTATGTCGGGATAGTTGGTGGAAAAATAGGTTAGCGGGCGCGGAGCATTCGCGATATGTTTGAGTATTTGTGTGACAAGTCCGGATAGAAGTGTACCGGAGAGTGTAAATGCCGCCCAACCTGCTTTATAGAACAGCAGGGCAATGCATACGATATAAGGTACCCACTCGCCAATTTGCGTATAGTATTTGTAAAATGTATCAAGTATGGGTGTGTGACGGTCGCATAAAAACAAGTGTAGTTCGGCTTTTGGAATGTATAGCAGGCAAATGCCCAGTGCTACTATCAGCATAAGGCAGAGTGTAAGGAAAACACTATTCCGGCGTAGAAAGTTCATCGGTTATGAGTTATAAAAACGCTGCAAAGGTACAAAATAAACAGCGTAATGCCAAATAAAATCGGCTGCTTGACAAAGTCAGGAAGCCGATTTTATTTTTAATAGTATGTCTTTTGTTCTGTGTACCTTATTCTGTAGGTATGTCTTTGTTTACGTTCTTGCTGCCGATGAGGGCATAGAAGAGAATATAGAGAAGACCGATGATAGGGACTATGTAGGAGATAAGATAGCCTACGTGGTCGGCAAGCATATTCTGGAAGAAAGGCAGAATTCCACCACCGCAGACAAGTGCCATAAAAATACCGCTGGCAGCAGGGGTATATTTGCCGAGTCCTTCAGCGGCAAGGTTGAAGATGGCACCCCACATTACACTGGTCATCAGACCGCAGAGGAACATAATGATCATGCTGATAGGCAATTCGACACCTTTGAATGTAACAACCCATGTTTCGGGGAAGAACATTATGCAGAGCAGCATCACGATAGCCGTAGCGGAAACCGTAGCAAGCATTGCTTTACTGCTTACCTTGCCGCCGATAGCACCGCCGAGGAGACGACCGCACATCATCATCAGCCAATAGAAACCGACTATAGTACCTGCAATAGCAGGACCTACCAACGGGTCGTTGGACATATAGAGATTGGCGGTATTCGGAATACCTACCTCAACGCCCACATAGAAGAAAATAGCAATGGCTCCGAGTACGAAGTGGCGGAATGACATCGGGCTGTGCTGATCCTTACGGAGTTTGGCAGCAGCACGTTGTTCGGCAGTCTCGATATGCGGTTCGGGGATATTGGTAAAGAAGATAACCAAAAAAGCAACCACGAAGATAATCATGGCGGTGAGCATGGCGGGAGCAGCATCGGAAACAGAAGCGGTGCTTGCCTGACCGCCGATGAGGTATCCCAAGAAAATTGGCGCGATAGTACCACCAATCGAGTTACACGAGCCGCCAAATTGAATAAGTTGGTTACCGCGTTTGCCGCCGCCACCGAGGGTGTTGAGCATCGGGTTGACCACGATATTGAGAAGACACATCGAGAAACCGGCGATGAATGCACCAAGGACATACACTCCGAAACTCTCGGCATAACCGCTCAACCATTGAACCCCGACGCCGATGAAACCGACGGTTACTGCCAGCAGAGAGGTGAATTTGTAACCTTTGCGCTTAAGAATGATACCACCGGGGATACCCATACAGGCGTAGGCAATAAAATTGGCGAGTGTACCGAGTTGCGACATTGCGTTCGATGCACCGAATTGGTTTTTCACGATGACGCCCATCGAACCGGCAAAGTTGGTTACGAAGGCAATCATAAAAAAGAGGAGAAACATTACTACAATCGGCAGTATGTTTCGAGACTGATTGTTACTCATAGTATATTTGTTTTTTGTTGTTTAATGACAAACGGGATTTAAGGTCTTTAAGGGCGTTAAAGTCCTCGGTATCTTTAGAGATTGTTCTCCAAAAAGAGCATCAGGCGTCGGTGAAGATGGGTATAGTTGTTGCGTTTTTTGAGAAAATGGTTGTCATCGGGGTAGAGTTGCATCTCAAACTGCTTATCCGCCTGCACGAGAGACTCTATATATAATAGGGTGTTCTGTGCGTGAACATTGTCGTCGGCAAGACCATGAACAATGAGCAGTTTGCCGTTGAGCAGGTTGCCTTTGTCGGTGAGACTGCTGAGTTTATACCCCTTTTCGTTGACTTGCGGGCGGCGCATATATCGCTCAGCGTAAGCGGAATCATAGAGTCGCCAGTCGGTAACAGGTGCGATAGCAATACCGCAACGGAAAGGACTGTCGGCTTGCGACATAGTAGTAATGGTTTGGAAACCGCCGTAACTCCACCCGCAGAGACAGATACGGTCGGCAGCGACATAAGGCAGCGATTGGAGATAGTGCGCCGCACTTATCTGGTCGTAGGCCTCCACTTGTCCGAGTTGCATATAGGACGCATTGCGGAATGCCCGTCCGCGGCAGTCCGTACCGCGTCCGTCCACACAGGCTACAATATAACCTTCGTGGGCAAGGTAGTACTCCCAACGCTTGCGCCATTGGTCAAGAACACGCTGGCTCTGCGGACCCGAGTACTGAATCATCAGGACGGGATATTTCTTGGTTTTGTCAAAGTCTTTGGGAAGAATAGTCCATCCATTGAGCAGGTCGCCATGCTCGGTAGTGAACGAGAAAAAGTTTTTTTCGGGAATACCGAGCGCCGCCCAGTCTTGCATAACTGCGGCATTGTCTTCCAAAACTTTGATTTTGCGCTTACTGCCATCTTTGGAAAGTGCGTAGAGTGTATAGATGTTCGGTTGGTTGACAGACTGATAATTGTCTATCATTTGGCGGAAGTTGTTAGAGAAATAGAGGTTGTGTGTACCTTTGCCGTCGGTAAGGCGGACAGGTGCTCCCTTCTTGAGCGAGAGCATATAGCCTTGGCGTGTCTGCGGGGTGGGTGCGGCTTGGTAGTAGAGTGTTTGGGTGGGTTCGTCGAAGCCGTAGATAGCGGTCAGATCAATTCCGTCGGCAGTCAGTTGCTTTTGCAGAATGCCCTGTGCGGAATAAAGATATGCTGCGCGCCACCCGCTTTTCTCGCTAAGAACGATGAACCGATTATCGGAGAGCCATTGCCATTGGTCGAATAATTCGTAGTCGATAAAATAGTCACGGCTTTCCTCTTTGTAGAGCGGACGACAGACTGTAGAACGTGAGTTGCAGAGCAGTACGTCCATACGGGTTTGGTCGCGATTGAGTTTGAGTACCGCTAACTCGGCCGGCTGCTCGGTCTTGCCTTGCAGAACAGGGTTGGTCCAGCGCAGACGTGGCAAATAGACGTCCTCATCAGCGTTGTGAGTCTGCATAGTGCGAATGGTCTTATTCCTAATATCATAGACACACACAGAGACTTGCGCATTGGGTTCTCCCGCTTTCGGATAACGCAAAGAGGCTTCGCGAGGGTAGGTGAGTCCGAGATATTCCTGCCATGAGAAAGTGGGAACACGGGTTTCGTCAAGACGGACGAATGCCAATTGTTTGGAGTCGGGGGAAAAAGCGAACATACAAGTAGCACCGAATTCCTCCTCATAGAGCCAATCGGCTATGCCGTTGATTATCTCGGGGTTTTCATCGTGGGTAACGGCTACTTCGGTGCCGAAATCAAGTTTGTGCAGATACAGATTGTTGCCTTTGACAAAGGCGATATAGCGTCCGTCCGGGGAAAGAACTGCGTCGCGCACGAGGGTGTCGCTCAAGTGCTTGCGCGTGTTTTTTTGTGTATCGACAATATAGTAATCGGCAAGAAATGAATGGCGGAACAACTGCTGTTTGTTCTCATACTCGAGACAATAACGCCCTTCTTGGGCTTTTCCGATAACACTATCCAACTGTTCCGCGGATAGTTGCTTTGCATTGTACTTACCATCCAAAATATCGGTCAGAAGGTCGGCCTGAATCCACATCGGGAATACCAATGCGAATAAAATAAAGGTGTATTTCAGTTGCTTCATATCTGTATGTAGTTTCGGTTTAGAAAAAATACAACATTTGGAAATTGTCGGCTACGGCTTATACCTCTGATAATCCAACAATCGTGCAAAGGTAGGGAAAATAAATCATTTACGCAAATGTATAGTCTTTTTGCCATTTACGATGTGCAATTCGTAAATTCCTATTTGCAGGGTCTGTGTCGTGGCAATGTTGTCGATAATGGGGTGGATGTCGGACCGTTTTGGATAGGATGTGTAGTGGATAAGTGCCTCGTTTACAGGTGCTTCGTAGAGTAGGGCTTGATAGACTAAAGTGCTGCTGTTTAGGCGGACGACCTTGCCGCAATAGTTTTTGTCGGCGTCCACATCAATCCATAGGGCGGATACCATCTCGCCTTCGGCATCGGGGAGAAAGAAAGCAACGGTTTCGTCAGACAAGACGCGATACCGCCAACGAGTGGGGGAATCGGATAGTTTGTTATTTCTGCAACCTATTGATTGTGAGGAAGAAAGGTGGGTGATGGTGGCGGTGCTATCGGCAGAGAAGTCGATGTAATAGACCATCTCGGGTGTGATATCGAAAGTACGTTTGTACCACAGGTTGTCGGTGGTGGCAAGAGTGATTTCTTGGGCGGGGATGGCAGAGGAGGTGATAGCACCTGCGTAGACGGCGTTGAAGACAGGGAAAGCAATGGCATAATAACCGCTTTGGCAGTCGGTGCGTTGCAGCAGGTCTAATTCCTGAATGTCATCCGAATAGACAGCATAGAGTGTGCCGTCTTGGCGAGGATGATAGACCGTTTCGGGGGTATATATTTGTGGGCGGATGGTAGTTCTCTCAATGGGACTTTCTGCCCAACCGATGAATTTCCACCCGTCTTCGTCGGGGAGTGCCGGGAGAACGATACCGGCACCGGTTTGGGTCTCTGTTAAGCGGGAATAGGTGCCTGTTTCGGTCTGCAAATCAATAGAATATGGACGTATGGCAGCTTTCTGATAGATGATGTCGTATTGGGCGACATAGAGCGAATTGGCTGTGGCGGCGATACGAATGGAGATGTTGCCATCGGTGGTTTTTATGACAGGGCTGAAAGTATGCGTAATATCCACATAGTCGGTGGTGTAGGCACCGCTCCATTGGTCGAAACCGCTATCGGCAATGCTCCAAACGGTTTGTCCGTCTATGGTCATTTGCAGAGTACCTGCACCTGCGGATTTGTTGGATTTCATTGACAGACGGACGGATTGGATTTCTGTATTTTGCCAACCGGCAAGGGTGAGCGTGGCAGTCTGTCCCGTTGTCATCTGCCCTTTTCTGCCTGTGCAGACATATTCGGCAGCGGCCCCCTCGGGGAGGATACCGCTTGTAGATACTTTTTTGTTGGTTTCAATTGTAAAAGAGGCGATTAGGGCGATGAGAGTGAACATAAAAACATCAATTTGTCCACAAAGATAAAGTGAATTTTACACATCGGCAATTTTTCAGCGAATTAACGGCAATAATTTTCGTATATCGGAAAAATATAGTAACTTTGCACGCATTTTATGTGGGTGTACGGCTTTCCTATACCGTAAGCGGCAGTGGAGATAAGGGGGATCAAAAAAAAGAAAACGGGATGGGTGGGCTTGGTAAGCCCGCGGCGAAGATGCCTATTGCCGGGGGATCGATTGGACGAAATGTTAAAAATTGCAATGGCTTTTGTATGGCGCAAGCATACTATCCTATGCGTATCCTATCAGCATCCTATAACGATTTGAATGAAGACGGAAGGAAAATACAAAAAAAAATATATTAACAATCATGCAACAAATCAAACTGAAACGTGGTTTGGACATACCTTTTGACGGCGCGGCTGCATTGACACTCGGTAGTGTTAATCGTCCGGCGGTCTATCATATTGTGCCCGACCATTTCGCCGGTATCACCCCCAAACTGATGGTGAGAGAAGGCGACAGCGTGAAGGCGGGTTCTCCCCTGTTTCACGACAAGGCATTTGAGCAGATGTTGTTTACATCGCCGGTGAGCGGTAAAGTTGTGGCAATCGTCCGCGGCGACCGCCGAAAAGTGATGTCTATCGACATTGAAGCAGATGCTTGCATCGCGTATGAGACGTTTGATAAGTCTGCTGACCCCAAGACTCTTCTTCTCCGGTCGGGTCTTTGGAGTCTGATTAAGCAGCGTCCTTATGACTGTATTGCTATGCCCAGTAAGCAGCCGAAGGCTATCTTCGTTTCGACATTTGATTCCGCTCCTGTGGCACCGGACTATGAGTGGGTGCTGAAAGGACAGTTGGTACAACTGCAGGCGGCAGTGAGTGCGCTGAGTACGATTGCGCCTGTGTATGTGGGTATCCGTGGCGGTGCCAAGGCTACCGAGTTCCGCGAATTGAAAGACTGCACGCTTTACGAAGTGTTCGGTCCGCACCCCGCAGGCAACGTAGGTGTGCAAATCAACCGTGTGGCACCAATTGCCAAAGGTGAGACCGTTTGGACAATCAACATCCAAGACCTCAGCCTGATAGGTCGCCTGTTCACAAAAGGTATTGTGGATATGCAGAAGAAAGTGGCTCTGACAGGACCGCTTGCATACGGCGCACAATATTATAATGTGTTGCCGGGTATGCCTGTGGCAGAGATTTTCCGTAGCAACGTGATGACCGGTGAGCCTGTGCGCTATGTGGCAGGCAACGTGTTGAGCGGACATCAAGTAGGCATGGACGAGATGATTAGTATCTATGACAACCAGTTTACGGTTCTGGACGAAGGTACTGAGAATCATGAATTTATGGGCTGGATAATGCCGCGTTTCGACGGTTTCAATGCCGGCAAGACAGACCCTGCGAAGGTGCTCGATTGTGGTTTTATGCATTGGCTCTTCGGTAAGAAACATTATCAGTGGGACGCTCGTCTGAAAGGTGGTCGCCGTGCGATTATCGTAAGTGGTGAGTATGACAAGGTGTTCCCGATGGACATCTACCCCGAATACCTGATAAAGGCGATGATTGCCGGCAATATCGACAAGATGGAGGCTCTCGGTGTGTATGAAGTGGCACCCGAAGACTTCGCTCTTTGCGAGTATGTCTGCACCTCGAAAATGCCTCTTCAGGCTATTGTACGCACAGCATTGGATAACCTAAAAAAGGAGATTGAGTGATGTTTAAGGGTTTATATAATTTTGTAGAGAAACTTCGCCCGACCTTCTCGGAAGGGGGCAAGTTGCATGCTTTGCACTCTGTGTTTGACGGTTTTGACACTTTCTTGTTCACGCCGAACACGACATCCAAGCGCATTGGTACACAAATCCACGACGGTTCGGACTCGAAACGAACTATGATTTTGGTGGTTATGGCACTCGTTCCCGCGATGCTGTTTGGTATGTTCAATGTGGGCTACCAACACCTGCTGGCTACGGGTGAATTGGTGCGCGGAGGAATGACCTGCGCATTGTGGTGGAAAGCCTTCGGCTTCGGTCTGTTGGCTGTACTGCCTTATATATTAGTTAGTTACGCTGTCGGACTCGGTATCGAATTTACAGTGGCACAATGGAAGAAAGAGGAGATTCAAGAGGGTTTCCTCGTTACGGGTTTCATCATTCCGTTGATTGTGCCAATCAACACCCCGCTGTGGATGGTGGCTATCGCTATTGCCTTCGCGGTTATCTTTGCGAAAGAGGTGTTCGGCGGTACCGGTTATAACATCTTCAACGTGGCTCTTATCACGCGCGCGTTCCTATTCTTTGCGTACCCGACGCACATGACCGGTGATGCGGCTTTTGTTCGCACCGGCGGTACTTGGGGCTGGGATAGTGGCAAGACTGTCGTGGACGGCTTCTCGGGAGCAACGCCTCTGACGCAGATTGCTACCACCACCGACGCAAACTTGATTCCTGTTGATTTCTGGACCGCTTTCAATGGTCTGATTCCTGGGTCTGTAGGTGAGACCTGCTGCTGGGCTATCCTGCTTGGCGCACTCTTGCTGCTGACGACGGGCGTGGCATCGTGGAAGACAATGCTCAGCATTTTTATAGGTGGCGGACTGACAGCATGGCTTTTCAATGTATGTGGTCCTGACACGGCGGCTGCGCATTTCCCATGGTATATGCAACTCATCACCGGTGGTTTCGCTTTCGGTGCTGTGTTCATGGCTACCGACCCTGTTACTTCGGCTCGTACGGAGTGTGGTAAGTGGATTTATGGTCTGCTCATCGGTTTTATGGCAGTGGTTATCCGCGTGCTCAACCCCGGTTATCCGGAGGGTATGATGCTTGCTATCCTGCTGATGAACGCCTTTGCTCCACTCATCGACTGGTGCGTAGTGCAAGTGAATATCAAACGTCGTATGAAACGCGCTAAAATCTAAATAATATGGCACAGAAGAAATTTGTATGCTCCGTATGTGGCTATGTCCACATAGGCGATAATGCACCTGAGGAGTGCCCGCAGTGCCACCAGAAAGGTGTGTTTGTAGAGCAAAAGAAAAAAGGACTTGACACTAATAGCAACGTCTATACCATAGTTTATGCAACGGTGATTGTGGTCATTGTGGCAATTTTGTTGGCAGTGGTGAGCCAAGTGCTCAGTCCTCGCCAACAGGCAAATGCGCTGCTTGACCAACAAAAGCAGATTCTGGTAGCCCTGAATCAGGACTACTCGAAGGCGGACCCTGCGGCTATGTATAAGGAGTTGGTAAAAGACTCGACCGCGAATGGTTTGCCTCTGTATGTGGCAACGATTGACGGCGAGACTAAGTATGTACTCAAACTGCACGGCGCAGGTTTGTGGGGTGGCATAGGTGGCTATTTGGCACTCGATGCCGACAAAAATACCATCTTCGGTATCAACTTCAACCACGAGAGTGAGACTCCGGGTCTGGGGGCCGAGATAGTTGCTGCCTATTTCCGTAACCAATTTAACGGCAAACATATCCGCAATGCCGAGGGAACTATTTGCTCGGTGGCTGTACTCAAGACAGGTAAGACTGCAGAGAACGGACAAGAGCAAGTGGACGCTATTTCGGGCGCAACTATCACATCTACAGGTGTGAGTGATATGTTGGTAAATAACCTTGCAGAGTATGCCGAGTTCCTTAACGATTGTCAAACCAACAACTGCGCTGCTCCGTGCGAGGCTGTCTCCGAGAGCGACGAGGTTGCACAAACTGTTGAATAACTATGGCACTTTCACAAAAAACAAAAGATGTCCTTCTCGGACCGCTCAATAAGAACAACCCTGTGGTTGTGCAAATCTTGGGTATCTGTTCGGCACTCGCCGTTACGGTACAACTCAAGCCTGCATTGGTGATGGGTATCGCGGTAACGATTATCGTGGCAATGTCCAACGTAATCATCTCGCTGATGCGTAAAACCATTCCGATGCGTATTCGTATCATTGTCCAATTAGTCGTTGTGGCAGCGTTGGTTACATTGGTGAGCGAGGTGCTGAAAGCCTTTGCATACGATGTGGCAATGCAGTTGAGCGTCTATATCGGACTTATCATTACCAACTGTATCCTGATGGGGCGCCTCGAGGCGTTTGCCATGACCAACAATGTGAAGGACTCGTTCTTGGACGGTCTGGGCAATGGTTTCGGCTATGCTATCATCTTGGTTATCGTGGCTTTCATTCGTGAGTTGCTCGGTTCGGGTACACTGCTCGGCTACCGTGTGATTCCTGAGAGTTGGTATGTTGCCAATGGCGGTTGCTATGAGAACTGCGGTATGATGATGATGCCGGCTATGGCATTGATTCTCGTAGGTTGTATCATCTGGGCTCACCGTGGTCTAAATAAGGAGGAGAAGTAATATGGAACATGCATTAAGTCTATTTGTTCGCAGCATTTTTGCTGACAACATGATTTTCGCATACTTCTTGGGTATGTGTTCGTATCTGGCAGTATCGAAAGACGTTAAAACGAGTGCAGGTTTGGGCGTTGCCGTTACGTTTGTACTGACTATCACGCTGCCGCTCAACTACTTGCTGCAAGTGTATGTACTCAACCCTCTCAACTTGGGCTATCTGTCGTTCATCCTGTTTATCGCAGTTATCGCGGCTATCACACAGTTGGTGGAGATGATTGTGGAGAAATACTCGCCGTCGCTCTATTCGTCGTTGGGTATCTTCTTGCCGCTTATCGCCGTAAACTGCGCCATCATGGGTGGTTCGCTCTTTATGCAACAGCGTATCCTGCTTGAGCCGGAGAACGTAAAAGCGATTGCCAATCTGGGTGATGCGTTTGCGTACGCTATCGGTTCAGGTTTAGGATGGATGTTGGCTATCGTTTGCCTCGCAGGTATACGCGAGAAAATGGAGTACAACGATGTTCCCAAACCATTGCAGGGACTGGGTATCACCTTCATCACCGTCGGCCTGATGGCTATGGCATTCATGTGCTTTTCAGGACTTAATATCTAATAGGAGGAAAAAGTATGAATGTAATGGCTATATTATCTGCAGTAGGCGTCTTTTTGGCGGTTATCCTGCTGCTTGTCATCATCCTTTTGGTGGCAAAGAAGTACCTTGTGCCGTCGGGTGATGTCAAAATCACTGTCAATGGCGATAAGGTATATCATGTACCCGCAGGCGGTACGCTCTTGTCTGCTATGGGCGAAGCGGGCGTTCACCTGCCTTCGGCTTGTGGTGGTAAGGGTTCATGCGGTCAGTGTAAGTGCCAAGTTCTTGAAGGGGGCGGTGAGATACTGCCTACAGAGACCGTGCACTTCAATCGCAAACAGCAGCAAGACCATTGGCGTCTGGGCTGCCAAGTCAAGGTAAAGAACGATATGTCATTGAAAGTCAGCGAGTCTGTGCTTGGAGTAAAAGAGTGGGAATGCACCGTTATCTCCAATAAGAATGTGGCTACTTTCATCAAGGAGTTCAAGGTGGCTCTTCCCAAGGGCGAACACATGGACTTCCTGCCCGGTTCGTATGCACAAATTAAGATCCCTGCTTACGACATCAACTACAACGACTTCGACCGCTCTTTGATTGGCGACCTCTATGTACCCGCATGGGAAAAATTCGGTCTGTTCAAACTGCATCAGAAGAACACCGAGCCTACCATCCGTGCATACTCAATGGCCAACTATCCGGACGAGGGCGATATCATCACCCTGACTGTCCGTATTGCCACACCGCCTTTCAAGCCGAAAGAGCAATGCCCCAACGGACCGGAGTTTATGGACGTACCTTGCGGTATCGCCTCGACGTATATCTTCTCGCTCAAACCGGGTGATAAGGTAACGATGTCGGGTCCTTATGGTGATTTCCACCCCGTCTTCGACAGTAAGCGCGAGATGATTTGGGTAGGTGGTGGTGCCGGTATGGCTCCGCTCCGTGCGCAGATTATGCACATGCTCAAGACTCTCAATACGCGCGACCGCGAGATGCATTATTTCTATGGTGCGCGTGCTATTGACGAGGTGTTCTTCTTGGAAGACTTCCTCGAGTTGGAGAAGGAATTCCCGAATTTCCACTTCCACTTGGCACTCGACCGTCCGGACCCGAAGGCAGATGCTATGGGTGTGAAGTACACGCCGGGCTTCATTGCTCCTGTGATGGGCGATACCTATCTCAAGCAACACGATGCTCCGGAAGATATCGAGTACTATCTCTGCGGTCCTCCGATGATGGCAAAGACTGTGCTTGACCTCCTCCACTCGTTAGGTGTTGAGGACGACATGATTCGCTTCGATAACTTCGGCGGCTAAAATTCCGCTCCGCAATCTTAATCAAGAGGCTGCCTGACAATGTAAAGTTGTTAGGCAGTCTCTTTTTATGCCTGCATAAGATACTGCTTTTTCGGCATTTGTGCAAATAAAAGAAGTCTCAGGTAGGGTAGGTGGGGTGGGTCAATTCATACCTTATACACATACGTATGTGTGTATATAGTTATATAGTTTTGGCAACCCATCTACCCTATCCACCCTACCTACCCGCTAGTTCGATATAAAACATAACGCATATTTTTAGTTGATAATAGATATTTGAGTTGTTGTTCCACTATATATATTTGTCTATATTTGATTAAATTTTTCGTGTATTTGTTTCCAAATCGTGGCACATCTTGCGCCATAAGTAAGATTTTGTTCGTTTGGTTTTATGTTTCGTTATTTCGAACCTACCCTACTTCAATAAAGTTTCTCCACGTGGTATCCCAAAAAACATTCCTTTTGTTAAGATTCCATTGTGGATTGTATATTGTACATTGTACATTGAAAAGTGAGGTGGATGTCGGGTGGCTGTCGGGTGGATAGTAGGTAGTTCCCCATCTCTCAAAAAGTGCTTTTTGTTAAGATTTCTCCCTGTTCCAATTCTTTGAGAAAAGGCAGCCGCCCCGCGATAGACTTGCTTATGACCCGCTAATGACAGGCAACCGATAAAAAGTGTCAAATCTTAAGATTGCACTCCTTTGTCTTATGGTTATAGTTTTTAGAAAATGGGGTGTGTCGCAGAACAATCACCTGCATATTTGGCTATTTCTTTTGGGAAAATTAAAAACATTATTTGCGTGTTTGAAATAATTATTGTAATTTTGTAGCGTGAAGTAGAGGGGGCTTTTGTGATTCAAAGATGTGGATTCCTATTACGACTACTATTACATACGCGACAATAGTGTTAATATCACCGAGGACTCATTCTCCCATTTGGTGAATGATTAGACGGGAATATGTTTCCGGTTCGCAATTGCTGGTAATCCATTACATGGTGTAAAATAAAATCAATCAATAACCAATTAAATTACGAATTATTATGAAAAGAAGTACCTTTTTCGCTGTAATAATTGTCTTTGCAGCAGTGTTAGTGGGGTGCAATGCCTCGCAAGACCCGATTCACGACACAACGAAGTTATGGCCTGCTTTTAATACTTCTGTTAATAAATGGGGCTTTATTGACGCAAAGGGCAACTTTGCCATTCAACCGATGTTTGACCAAGTTTCTGGCTTCTCCTGTGGGTATGCGGTGGTAAAGATGAATGATCTGGCAAAATACATTAATACAAAAGGTCAGATACAAATGACCACTTCTATGGACCGAGCCGATGATTTCTATTATAACTATGCCACATTCCGTTTGAATGGTAAATATGGTATGATAAATAATAAATGCGCAACCGTTATACAACCTATGTATGAGTATATAGGCGATATGGGGGACAATGGATTGGTTGCCGTTCAGTTGTCTTCGTCGGATAAATATGGTTTTTGCAACGCAAAAGGTGAATATAAAATTCAACCCACCTATGATGATGCATGCGATTTTAGAGGAGGCGGTGCAGTGGTGGCGATAGGTAGCAAACGTGGTGTTATTGACAAAAACGGTCAATACGTGATTGCACCGATCTACGATTATTTGGTAGATGGTGGAGGGGGCTTGATATGCTTTGAGCAAAACGGCAAATATGGTGCTTTGGATTTGCGTGGTAATACGGTTATTCAGCCCATCTATGATGATGCCGTAAGACTGGTGGATAATAATCTGATTGGCGTGGAGCAAAATGAAAAGTGGGGATATGTTGACGCCAAGGGAAATATAAAATTGCCTATACAATACTACGATGTAACGCCATTCTTTGAAGGCTATGCATGGATACAAGCCACCGAAGAATCTCCATACACTCTGATTGACACCAAAGGAAAGGTATTGCTTACATTAGGTAAAGATGACAAACCATATACCGGTATGCATAACGGATTAGCCCTTGTTAGCACAGGAGACGGATATAAATATGTGGACGTGAACGGCAGAGTGGTGTACGCATGGAGTTATGCTTATTCTAATGTACCGGAAAAGATTTCTGCAAAAAAGCACGGCGATAATGATATGGCAAAACGGACATTGCATTTCTCATCGCAAGAACTTTACTAATTCTGTTATGTGATAATGGCTTAATTGCATTTTTGGGTTTCCTCTTGTGGAGAGGAGTTCTTAAGAGGCACCATCCCGTTGCTATATATGTGGAATGGTGCCTTTTGTGTTCAATACGTATGCAAGAAATATGTGAAAAAAATAATGTACTACGTCTCTTTCTGTCAGAAAAAGACAAAAAAATTTGTCTATATGGATAATTTATCGTAACTTTGCACGATTTTTCGCATAGAGTAGGCTTATATGAGCCGCTGTGCGTTGTCTATACTGCTGAATATCAGCGGTATAGTGTTTACGCGAAAAAGTGGAGGACTATGACCAGATAGTGAAGGAGAAAGGCGGAGAGTAATGTGGCGAGTTGATGTGGTGTGGAAAGATGGTATTTAGGTGGGTGCGGATGTTTTTATACAAGAAAATAATAAAATAATATACTACAATGTCAAAGATTTGTCAAATTACAGGCAAGAAAGCCATGGGTGGATGCAATGTGTCTCACTCAAAACGTCACACTAAGAGGACGTTTGATGTGAACCTGTTCCACCGCAAGTTCTACTGGGTAGAACAGGACACATGGATCGAGTTGAACGTGAGTGCAGCCGGTCTGAGAACTATTAACAAAATCGGTTTGGACGCTGCTCTGAAGCAGGCTGCCGAAAAAGGGTATCTTTACGAATAATTAAGGAGGTAAGACAATGGCAAAGAAATCAAAAGAAGCACGCGTTCAAGTAATCCTTGAGTGCACGGAGCAAAAAGCCAGCGGTGTTCCCGGTATGTCTCGCTACATCACCACCAAGAACCGCAAGAATACTCCTGATCGTTTGGAACTGATGAAGTACAATCCCTACCTGAAGAAATATACTCTTCACAAGGAGATTAAGTAATTAACCGTAATTAGAAAGGCTTAGAACTATGGCAAAGAAAGCGGTCGCAACCTTCAAGACCGACAATTCCGGTCGTGCACACAGCAAGTGCATCAAGATGGTGAAATCCCCGAAGACGGGTGCTTATTTCTTCCAAGAGGAGATTGTTCTGAATGAGAACGTAAAAGAATTCTTTAAGTAAATTCATTGGTTTCAAATTGCTTTGAAACAGATCGCATAAAGCGGCTATCCGACAGAGGATAGCCGCTTTTGTTTTGCATATATCCTAAAAACTTTGTACCTTTGCAGCAAATTAAATCTGCTATGCAACTGCATCAAATAATAGAGGCGATACGTCCTTTGCGGACAGAGGACGGTCTGCCCAAAGAGTATGAAATTAACTATCTGCTGACAGACAGCCGGCAATTGGGGGCATATCCCGAACAGACGCTTTTTTTTGCGCTCCATACAGACAAAAATGACGGGGCTAACTATATTCCTGATTTATATATCAAGGGAGTACGTGCTTTTGTGGTAACAGAAGAACAATACAAGGTACAAGGCACAATGCATGATGCTCAATGGATTATTGTGGCCGATGTGTTGAGGGCATTGCAAGACCTCGCAGCGTACAAACGTTCATTGTATAATTGTCCTGTAATTGCCATTACGGGGTCAAACGGGAAGACGATTGTCAAGGAATGGCTTTACCAACTATTGCGGAATGATTATTGTATTACCCGTTCGCCGAAATCGTATAACTCACAGATCGGTGTGCCGCTTTCGGTATGGCAAATGAATGAACATACTCAATTGGCGATCTTCGAAGCGGGGATTTCGCAACCCGGTGAGATGGAACGATTGGAGCGCATTATTCGTCCGACGATTGGAGTTATTACCTATATCGGTGCGGAACACGGCGAGAATTTCCCTTCCCTCGAAGCCAAACGGGCAGAAAAAATGCTGTTGTTTAAGCATTGTCCGATTGTCATAGAGGATCCGACGCACCAGAATGTACGTACTTGTGCTGCAGTAATGCGTGTACTTGGATATGACGAGGAGACGATAGCGCAACGTATCTTGCACCAGACTCATGAGACCGTGATGCAAATCAGTTTGACCGCTCTTCTTAATAACGTGCGTTATTTCCGTTCACTGCTGAAACCGACAACCAAACTTACCTGTATGGTAAAGGCTTTTGCATACGGGGCGGGGAGTGTAGAAGTAAGCAAAGCGCTTCAGCAGAGTGGATTGGTGGATTATCTGGCAGTGGCAGTAGCAGACGAAGGGCTCGAACTGCGCCGTGCGGGTGTTAACCTGCCGATTATTATTATGGATCCGGAAGTGGCAGCCCTTGACTTGATCTTGGAAAACAATTTGCAACCGAATATCTATTCGTTTCAATCGCTTGAGAATATCATTGCTGCGGCCGAGAATAAAGGATTGGAGAACTATCCGATACATATAAAGATTGATTCGGGTATGCACCGTCTCGGATTTTATCGTGAAGAGATACCTGCGTTGGTTGCCCGCCTCAATGGGCAGAAAGCCGTGCGGGTGCTGAGCGTATTCTCACATTTTGCAGGCAGCGATGAATTCCAATTCGACGATTTTACCCGGCAGCAGGCTGAGTATTTCAACGATTGTGCCGAAAACCTAAAAGTCGGATTGGGGTATCCGATAATGAAACATATATGCAACTCGGCGGGCATAGAGCGTTTCCCGCAATATCAGTACGATATGTGCCGTTTGGGTATCGGATTGTACGGTATCTCTTTTGCCGGGGCGCACCTGCAGAATGTCTGCACATTGCGTACGACTATTCTCAGTCTGAAGACTGTGGCGGCAGGAGAGACTATCGGTTATGGGCGGCATACTACGCTTACCGGACCGCGGCAGATAGCGGTTATCCCTATCGGTTATGCCGATGGGTTCGACCGCCGTTTCTCCAATTACGGAGGCGAGGTGATTATCCGCGGGCAACGTTGTCCTATTGTGGGCAATGTGTGTATGGATCAAGCGATGGTGGATGTTACGGGAACGGATGCGCAAGTGGGTGATGCGGTGGAGATATTCGGCGACCGATTGCCGATAGAAGAATTGTCCGACAAACTCGGTACAATCCCCTACGAGATACTGACTTCGGTTTCACGACGCGTACAACGCGTGTACTTCTACGAATAAAACAGTACGGGATATATGACGGCTATTCAATGTACAAACCTCAGTATCGGGTATGGCACGCACGTGGTGCAGTCCGACCTTACGTTTGTTTTGCAATGCGGCGAGATGGTCTGTATGTTAGGGCAGAACGGTTGTGGCAAATCTACGCTCTTGCGTACATTAGCGGGATTGCAACCTGCGTTGGGCGGGGAATATACAATTTGCGATGCTGCTCCGCAAGCCGACATAGCACGCTACATAGCCCTGGTCTTGACTGAACGACTCAGCATAGAGAATAGTACCGTTCATGATGTGGTGGCTATGGGACGGTATCCGTATACCTCTTTTTGGGGTGGATTATCCGGTGCAGACGAACAGATTGTCGCCTGGGCGTTGGAAGCAGTGGGGCTTTCCAAAGAAGCGCAGACATTTTTCAATAGCCATTCTGATGGAGAGAAACAGCGTGTGCTGATTGCTAAGGCGCTTGCGCAGCAAACGCCGGTTATTTTATTGGACGAACCTACTGCGCATCTCGATCTGCCGAACCGTATTCGCACACTTCAACTTTTGCGTTGTCTTGCACATGAACAGAATAAAATGGTGCTTATCTCTACGCACGAACTCGATTTGGCTCTTTCGCTTTCCGACCGCATTCTGCTAATGACACCCGACCGCGGTGTTGATTTGGATACACCCGGAGCACTATGTACAAGGAATGCTTTTACACCTGCTTTCGGTATGGATATATTTCATCCGCTGGATGAATTATCCTAATTCCTGTATTTTCCTTTTACTTTAGGAGTATTACAATTTGACATACCTGACAAAAACAAAAAAAGCCGTCATCACGACGACTTTTTTCTAAGGTATTAGTCTGTTTTTTTTAAGGTACAAAAAAGATTGTGTTGTTTTGATTTCGGGTGCAAAGGTACTGCTTTTTGCTGACACCTACAATAGCATTTTGTATGTTTTGCAACATGTATTTTGCACTTTTTACGTCATTTTGCCTCTTTTTTGTAGAATATTCCCAATAATGATGTGTTAAAACGCACATCTCTATTGTTTTTTGGACAATAGACAATTGCTATAATCGTTCCAATTCTATGACTTCCAGGTCGCGGATTTGCGAGCCGTCAATCACGAAACGCAATAGCGTTTGTACGGTTTGCCACCCTTGTTTTCCGGCTGCGCCCGGGTTCATAGTCAGAAAACGATAGTGCGAATCATATTGTACTTTTAATATATGGCTATGCCCGCATACGAACAGGTCTATACGTGCGCTCTGTGGATAATCAGGGTGATTGAGTGCGTCCAAACTCTTCTGAAACATCGGTAGCAGCCACGGGTTATATTTCCCCGGATAGCCGCCAATATGGGTCATCAATACTTCTACGTCTTCCACGCGGAAGTGATAGAACTCGGATAGCGAATAGCGCACATCGCCACTATCCATATTGCCATATACGGCACGTGTCGGTTTAAACTCGCGCAAGCGGCGCAGCACCTCTTCACTGCCGATGTCGCCCGCATGCCAAATCTCATCCACGTCTTTGAAATGCTCCAATACACGCGGGTCTAATAATCCGTGTGTGTCGCTCAATAGTCCGATACGTGTCATATTATTTGCGAGTAAGGCGGTCTATGATGACCGTGGTTAGAATAACAGAAACAGCACAGATACTGAGCAGGTAAACCACATCGCGCAAATCAACGACTCCGCGCGAAAGGCTGCGGTAGTGGTCCTGCAATGTTACCCAATAGAGAACAAAACACGACAATGCGCCGAGAATAAAACTGACTATTTGGCTGCGGCTGAAAGTAGCAGCCAAGAGACCTATTGCCATAAAAACCGCACTGAGTAACACCAAGCCGATAAACGCCCCTGCGAATGCTCCGCCATCGATATTCCCTATCGGTTCGGCTATGTAGGCTACAGCAAAATAGTGTACAACGCAAGGCAAAAGGGCAATCAATACCAATGTCCACGCTGCAAAATATTTGCCACAGACGATACGGCTAAGCGAAACGGGTTTGGTGCGCAGCAAGTCCCATGTGCCGGTCTGTCGTTCCTCGGCAAACAGCCGCATAGTGAGTGCGGGGCACAGCAACATCAGCAACCATGGTGATAGTTGAAAAAGTCCGTCTGTTTGTGCATACCCTGATTCGATAATGTTCCACTCCCCGGGTATAACCCACAGAAACAACCCGATAGCCAACAAGTACAGTCCTATGACGATGTAGGCGATGGGCGTAGAGAAATAGTATGTCAGTTCTTTCTTGTACATCTTGCGTCTTTTGGTACGGCAAAGATACTGCTTTTTGCTGACACTCGCAAGCACGGGTGTATTTTTACCAACAACGGCTGCCGGACCAATGGAGTCAGACAGCCGTTGCGTATTTAGGATAATATATTTATTCCACTACTGCACCGAGTGCATTATAGCGTACACCGTCACGAAGAATGTAAACTTGTCCGTTTTAAACAACCTTCGATACTTTCCCCGATGTTGCGGGCGTTTGCAGTGCCGTTTCAGTATCATTTACATACACTTTCACATTGCGAATAGCAAAGGTGGCTTTAGTGGCAAATTCAGGGTTAGCCAAGAAGCCTATTGCCGTATAAGGTGTTTGGGGAGTTTGGTCTGCAGACCCCCACAATGCTGCATTGGGCATAAATTTCTTTTCTGTCCATGCAGACATCCAAGTGGAGATATTCAGGTTTTCTGCGGAGCAATAGAAACGTACTCCTGCTGCATCTTTTAGATAAGGGAAAAATGATACCCATTTATCCACTGTTGCATCCCCCTTGAATTCAAAACTGATGTTGGTAACATTTTGTTGATTAATGGCACACTCTATGCCGCTGGCAGCCCATTCACCTAAATCATAGGAGACTGTCAGTTCATTGTCTGTCAGTTTCGCCGTTGCATTGGCATCAATGGCTTGAAATTGTGCCAAATCAATCGTTACGGTTTTCTCTGTGGCGTTGATACTTGCAGCCATCATCACGGCTGCGCAAAAAAGAATACTTTTCTTCATGGTGTTTGTGTATTTAGTTGTTATTTGTGTTACAATTCATAATTCTTCATTCATAATTAGTACCCTTGGTTCTGTTCTATTCCGCTGACCGTCCATTCGGCATTGGGGATAGGGAATTGGATATGCGGTTCGTCGTGGCGTATGATGGTCCATGGTTGAGACCCCGGATAGCGGCGATCCATATCCTGCCCGTTGCGGAATACGTCGAAGAAACGGTGTCCCTCGAAGGCTAATTCCATACGCCGCTCGTCGGCAACAATATCCTCTACGGAGGTATAGCCATGCATTGTGGTGGCGGAGAATAGTCCTTCGGCAGGAATACCTGCACGGCTGCGAATAGCGTTGATGTCGGTAAGGGCTTTTTCGGTTTCTCCAAGTTTGGCATACGCTTCGGCACGGTTGAGTATCACCTCGCCCCAACGCACAAAAACGGGTGAAGATAGCTGCGGTTCACCGTCCTGGTAACTGAACTTGGACGAGAAGTATTTTGGATAGCCAAAGCGCATCTTCATCGGTGGCAAGATTCGTGCGGCACAATCGGTGAGTTGTCCGTTTTTATCGGGATATTGCACCCGATACTCGGTATATTCACCATTTACTATATGCGGTTTTACAATATAGGTCTTGTTTCCATCCTTGAATGTGTATCCGTCGGCGGTGGCGGTTACCGAGAAAGAAAGACAGAGTCGCCCTTCTGTGGGGTTGTCGCCCGTAGGGTCGGGAAAATAAACCAACCGTTCAGTGGGGTCTGCACCTTCCTGCAGTTGCGGCTGAATAAACGAAGCGTAACGCACATCAGTCGGATAGCGCTCGTAGAGATTGAGCAATGGGTCGGACGGGTATATCTCGCCCCATCCGCCTCCGTCGCCGTTGTACATTGAGCCGATACTACCTTGTCCGCGGTTGTCGGTCAGTTCGTGTGCTACACAGAAAAGCACCTCCTTGGATGTTCGTGCATCGGCGAAAGTGCGTGTGAAATCTGCACCTGAGATAAGTACACTATTGGCAGGTTTGTCCCCCAACATAGCATTGACGGTAGAGACAACATCCTCGTTGCGCCCCATATAGAGGTACAAGCGCGAAAGTAACCCCAAAGCGGCATTGCGGCAGGGGTAGCCGTTGTCGCCACGCGAAGTCCCCAGCAGGGAGGCGGCTTTCTTAAGGTCGCGCTCTATTTGGTCGTAGACGGCACCTACAGACGCACGCTGCGACTTACTGGCGGTGGAAGTCATCAGTGGTACGCCGAGATTATCCGTACCATAGCAATAGGCCTTGGCAAAGAACGTCACCAAATGGAAATGTAACATTCCGCGCATAAAATATGCTTCGCCTAAAAGTTGGTCGTTGCTGCCTTCGGGAGTGGACTCAATGACGGTGTTGGTCATATAGATGATTTTATATGCCACCATCCACATCGTACCTACATTCTTCAGGTTATCGGTCATCATATAGGTGGTTGCCTGATAGATAGCCGATGTGGTTTTGCCCGATAGATTCGTATTGTCGGACGGCGCTTCCGCCATCTGGAAGAAGTGCTTGATATAACTATTGCCGCTCGAATAGCCGATATAGGTTACTTCGTCTTTTAGCAACGCATAGCAGCCGTCCATAATGTATTCTGCTCCCGCCTCATTGCTCAAGAGCATGTCGGCGTTCAACTCATCGGACGGAAAGAAATTGAGGCTGCACGAAGCAAGCAACAATCCAACCCAAAGGGTAAGCAGGGCATTTTTCATTGTGTAGTTATATACTTTGCATTGATACTATCGGGTTATTTTGCCATCAATTCCCAGTGAATACCCAAGGTTGAATATACTTTGTTTCCTGAGACAATCAACACTTCTCCGTTGTGCAATATTTTGCGAGGGGTTGCTGTAATAGCGGTGTTGTTGATAGCAGTAAACGGTACTTGAGGATCATAGTAGAGCGTGGCAGCAGAGGAGTAGTTATACAGGTCGTCGTAAGCAAAAGCGGCATAATAGCAAGGTTTGGTAACGTCCAGAGTCTTGTCGATGCAAGTCTCTTTATTGCCCTCATAGACTACATCGCCGTCGCTGATGCTCTCTGGTGCTGCGTCCTGCTTGCGCACGATGACGGTTCCAGCATAGTCGGGAGCCGGAAACACCTCCCCACCGAGACGGATGTCGGTAATAGCGATTGAACCTGTACAAGCCGAAGCACTCGGAATGATAAAATGGATACCCTTTACCTTTTGACAGGCATTGTGCGATTCGCTATTGCTATGCCAGTCAAAAGAGGCAAATGTGCGCATATCGATAGATACGTGTGTCCAAGTCTTGTTTTTAAGCAGGATGGATTCGTTGAACCACCAGTCATCTCTGTTGTCTGCTACCGCATTGTTGCCATCTATATCGTTGTACACCACCAATCGGAGCGAGTTGTTGCTGCCGTCGCCTTTATACCAAAAATCAAGCGTGTAGGTATCGCTCAGGTCGGCAGGTTCGGGAAAAATATATGCCGCCGACCCCTGTCCCCATGCTTTGGCTACAGTATAGTCGATTTGCACAGCTTTACCGCCATTTCTGCCTTCTACCAAGGAGAGCGAAGCACTTCCTTCTTCCGCATCGTCGATGGCTTGGAACGCATTGTCCAAGCCGTCGGCGAAGGTAGCCAATACCCGTTCTCGGTGGATAAGATGGGTGGGGTTCCACCAAGAAAGCGTGAGTTGCTCACCCTCTCGGGCATACGCCAAACGAGTAGGAGCGGGTGGGGCTACGGTATCGGAAATCAAAACAACGGGAGCCGCTGCCATCTTGCAGATAGTGGTATCTGCGTTGGTGATGGAGGCGTAGATATAATATGTACCTTTAGGCGTCAGATGGCGAACATTCCATGTATAAGCATGCATACCATTGGTACCACTCAAGTCCTTGGCAATCAGTGTACCGTTCTGCGGAGTATCCTCGGTAGTGTAGAAAAGACTTACCGTAGCGGGGGTAGTGCTTGAGGCGGAGTAACGAATGACCACTGAGTCGGTTAGCGCGCCGGTAGCCGAATTAGGCTGGCTGATATATACAGACGGCAACGGCTTGTCGCTCAGCGAAAATGTATAGGAATAGAATTTCGTACCTACCGAGTCATAAGCATTCAGTTCAATAGTGTTGCCGTCGGCAGCCATATCAATAGTAGAGAAACAACTTACTTTGCGATACATCAGCGTATAAGCCGCATCGGGCAGGGTGGTAACCTGCGAATAGTTGGCGTTGCGACCGCAACCGGGGCGCACATAGTTGATACCGTCTTTTTGCGCATGCTCAAAACTATGGTCATCGCCTGCAAAACAGATGATATGCTTGCCTTGTTTGGCATACGTTTCCAATAGCGGGCGGATGATGTTGTGGTTCTCTTCGTTCCACTGCCCATGGTACCCCGAAGTGGTGATACCTACATGCGCATAGATGAGTATCCATTTGCTCGTGCTGTTCTTCAGTTGGTTCTCAAGCCATTTGTATTGCTTCGACCCTTTGGCAAACGACGGGCTGTCATATACTGCGTCAAAATTGTTGTTCAGGTTGAGACAGATAATCTGTGCATCGCCGTAGTTGAACGTGAAGTAGGCTTCGCCGCGCGGGTCAATCACAGGACCCTCGCTCTCGCCATGGGAGAACGACGAAAAATAGTCGTAGTAGGTATGATAATTGGTGAATCCGGCGGGGTGTACTTCATCGCGCAGATAGGTCTCATGGTTGCCGATAGCGCCGGAGAAAGTTACCTGACTGAGGAACGGTTTGCCCGGATTGAAGAACGACCCGTTCCATGCACGCTCCCAACCATGATTTACAAAGTCGCCGATAAACATCGCAAAGTCTGGATTGAGGGTTTCGGTGATGAACGTCTGTTCGTTTTGCCAGTTCTTGCACGAGTTCTCATGGATATCCGAGATCATAAATATGCGGAAGGCAGTATTCTTCAGGGGCGCGGTTTTGCAACTGCTGATTGTTTTATCTTCGCGTTTGCCATCGCCTACCGAATAGTAATAGCGTGTGAAAGGCTGTAAGCCTGTGAGTTCCACTATGTGTACGTATCCTTCGCCTTCAATATACCACCCGTTGCGCGAAGCCAAGGTCTTATCCAACTTGTCAGGCGATGTGCCATAGCGCACTTGCCCCATAGAGACGGTGTCGGTAGTCTGCCAGAGAATACGCACACTGCTGGTGGTAGGCGACATGCTATATGGTACTTTGTATAGGGTATATGGCAGTTGCGAAGGGTCGGCGTTCTTGTCCGATACGCCCCAACGGGGGTCTCCGAGATTACTTCCATCGGTGGCGGTACCTACAGCGGGCGAGTTTTTCGCCAACTGGAAATTGCCATGCTCCGCGTCTACAAAGTAGGGGTTCTGGCTGCTTACAGCGGTCTTGGCAGCATCGCCGTACACCGACACATTATATGAGATGGTGTGGCTAATCTCACTTTTGTTGCCATATACGGCAAAGGACTTGGTGTCGTCCACCGGCTCGGAATAAGCCGCAATACAATTCGTTACGTGTACATCATTCACGTTGTAGAAATACGCCCCGCGACGGTCAATACAATTGTAGAACGTACAATGGTCAATGTTCACGCGTGTGCCGTCGGTAGAACTCTCGCCGTAGTTCATATAAATAAAGTATTTTTGATCTGCCGATTGGCGTATGTCCACCAGTGTGGAGCGCGTCAGTCCGAAATACTTGAGCATATTTGGTGCTTCGGCAGCAAATACACGGGCGTTCATATCGCGGAACGTGCATCCGTCTATCTTGACAGAATCGAGATTCGCTCCTGTGTAGACGCGTATGGTTCGTGAGGTGAAGCCCGTAAACGAGCAGTTGAATATGTGTTGCGAACCCGTCTTGGTATAGCGTATAGCCTCTGCCGAGGTCTTTCCGCCATCGAAAGTCAGTCCGTCGAATGTAGCATCGGTCTCTACCGTAAATCGCGATGACATCTTCAGCACGGGTGTGGCATCCGCAGCCGCCTTTAATGTGAGTTTGTTGTTGATGGTAATGCTGCCGGTTTCGGTGTACTCACCATCAGCCAGTACTATCACATCGCCTGCTGCGGCTTTTGCCACTGCGGATTTGATAGTTCCATTACCCGGTGCTACCGTTATAGTGGCGGCATTGAGCCACATAGTGCAGCCCAACGCCATTGCCAAGAAGGATAGTTTGATTGTTTTCATTGTTGTAAACATTATGTAAGGTATAAGGAATCACCCACTAATCACCCACTAATCACCTACTCTTGATAAGGCGAGGTAAGGGCGAGGTTACTTTACCGTTGTGCCGAGAGCATTATAACGGACATTATTGCGGATAATCACCACTTGTCCGTTCTCAATACGTTTCTCTACAGGCTTGCATAGAACGGCATCTTCTATAGCAGTGGCTGTGATAGTTGCCGTTACCTGTGCGGCAGCAGATACATTACCAAGATCATCCAAAGCAAATGCCGAATAGTAGTAGGTGCCTTCTGCAAGGTTGGTGTCGGTGCAGGTTTCTTCCGTACCCTCATAAACGACGGTACCATCAGTGATAGTAGCAGGATAAGCCGTAGTATTGCGTACGATAATGGTTTTCTCATAGTCAGCCACAGGCGGAACGACCCCCGTCATCTCTACATTGTTGATAACGAAACTGCCTTGTGCGGAGGCGTCGCTTACAGAGACTACGAAATAGACTGCCGTGATATTGGTGCCGTCGAAAGTATCTCCTTTTTGGTTGTTGTGCCATGTGAGTTTCTCGAACTTGTCGATGCTGATAGTCTGCATCTTGTTTTCCGACAATGGTACATAGACATACCACCAGTCAAAACCGTCCTGCTCAATGGTCAGGCGGATATTATGCCCGCTGCCATTGCCCTTGAGGTCAAACGCTATGTTGGTCAGTACTTCTGCCGGGTTGGCAGGTGTAAATTTTACGCCGGCATCTTCCCACGCTTTGGATGTGCTGTAGTCCACTTTCAGACCATCTTCTGCAGTAGCAATCGTGGCAGTTGCATTGCTGCTGGTATACATTTCTGCACCTGTCATACCTTGTGCAAGAGTGTAGATAGTAGTGGCAGCATTGATATTGTGTGTCGGGTTTATCCATGTAAGGACCGCACTGTTATGGTCGGTAGATACAGCGAAATCCGTGATGTCGCGGGGGGCTTGCGTGTCTGGAACGATAGTCAGGGCAGCCGCCGATTCGGCTTGTACACTCTTGGTGGCGTTTGCCAAGGTAGCACGCAGATAGTAGGCGCCTGCTGCCATAGTGCGGATATTCCAGTCGTAAGAGAGGGTGGAAAGGGGCAGGTTCTTGGCAATTTCCGTCCAAGCAGTTTTATCGGTGGAGTATTCCAATGTAATGGTGCCGGTACCATCGGGGTCGATAGCCGATAGGGCAATGGCATAGAGATCGGTGGCAGTCTCGGCGATCTGCAAGCAGCGCAGCGAAACGGTCATCTGTGCTTCAGCCACCTTCCAACGGGGGTCTCCGATATTGGTTTCATCGGTAGCCTTTCCTACCAGGGGAGAGGTGCTACGGAAATTAAAATTGCCATTAGCAGGGTCAATAAACTGCGGGTCAGCCTCTGTGACTTCTATTTGATCCACATTGCTGCTTGAGCGTGGTGCCTTGGTGTTGTAGTACACGCAATAACCGATTGTACCTTTATAGATAGAGATACAATATTCAGCACCTTCTGCACTCGGGTTGGAAACTACACAGTTGCTGACAATGACGTTATTCTTGTCGTTTTCGCTCTTGATGGGACGGACACCATTATTATAGAATGTACAATGGTCAATCTCTGCATCGGGTACATTTTTCAGATAGACGGCTCCTGCTCCACTATTGTTGGCAAAGGTGCAATTGGTAACGGACATTTTGCCGCTTACCGTACCGTACGCATAGATAGCACCATCTACGCTTGAACCTTCGAACACACAATTGTTAACGGTCAGGTTCTTAATGGTTTGTCCGTTACTCAGATAGTACACGCGTCCGGCTGAAGCGGAGTGATCAAACGTACAATCCTCTATGCGTACCGAGAAATTGCCGCCGGCAGTGGTACGGAGCATATATTCGCCCTCGGTAGTAACATTCAGTCCTTTGAAGACGAACTCGGCATTGGGTTCGATACGGTATATCTTCAGAGTCGGTTTTGCGCCTGCTGCGGCTTGGATAGTGAGCGCCTTGTCCACTTTGATAGAAGACGACTGCTCATAATTACCCGTAGTAAGTTCGATGACATCGCCTGCTGCGGCATTTTGGATGGCAGCATTTAGGTCATCGCCGGGGTTGAGTGTTACCACGGCAGCATTGGCAGTGAGTGCCACGAGGTACGTTGCCACTAAAAAGGAAAGTTTTTTCATGTTATGAGTTTTTTATCAGGTGTTACAAATAAAGACCGAAGTACTTGTATGTCTTTAATGTTCTAATTTTTCGCGCGAGTATTTTCGACCGAGTATATCATAAAAATCCTGCCCTTTGGCAATCAGCAACTGCCCTTTGTAGAGTGTTTTGAATACATCGTTCTGTGTTTCGGCAGGCAGCGTGTGGACATCCAAATAGGTATTGTCCGCTTCGCGCTTGATAACTATCTCGTCGTAAAGTTGACGGGTTTTGAAGACCGAAGTCTTGTAGGTGGAAACCACCATAGAGTCGGCATTGACGGTTATCTCGGTATAGGCAGGTGCACCTGGTTGCCCGAACTTGCCGGTAAAGAGGTCGTAATAGTTTGCTACCTTGGTTTTGTCGTAGTTGGCTTCCATTTCCTCTTTGCTGTACGGGTAGTAGCGTTTGCGTCCACAGGTAGCCCCTACAAAATACATGGTGCCGTTGTCGGTGCGGAAAACGCCGCCCTCTTTGCCGGTCATATTGGTTGAAGCGTCCTGCTCTACAGTTCTTACGCCACTGATGTCCGCCAAGAGCGGTGTTTTGTCCTCGGGGTTGACGGGACCAATGACCTCGTATGTGTGGTCGTGTCCTTGCAGCACCATGTCCACATGCAACTCCCTGAATACAGGCATCAGTATTGTACGGAAGAGTTGCGACTCCTCGTCAATCTGGTGTCCGCTGCCGCAGAACAGGTTCTTGTGTACCAACGCCACACGCCATTTGGTGTTCGGGTGTTTGGCCACCTCACGGCGCATCCATTGTGCTACATCGTTTTGCAAATAAACCGACTGACCGGACAAGATGTTATAACTTCCTTTCCAATAGTCTTGATGGCTATAAACAAGGAATAGTACATCGCCATACACAAATGAATACGTAGTACCGTCAAATTGCGGTTTTATCTTCGCATTGCTTTTGAAGTCGTTATTGGTGTTGAAATGGTAGGTGTAGTTCAGATTGGGTGAGTCATCGTGGTTGCCGTCGGTAGGTACGCATGGCATCATCTCAAGCATTGGGCGCATAGAACGCTCGAACCAACGCTCCCATTCCCATTCGGAGTTGTCTGCCGTACCCGTCTCTACGAAATCGCCGGGGAAGAGCAGGAAACGTGCGTCGGAGGAGTATTTGGCGGCTGTCAGAGCACATTGCTCCGCCTTGCTGACATACTCCTCGTCCTGCAAGTGGGAGTCGGTCATATAGAGGAACGAGAACGATTCTTTCTCCGCAGGGGCGGTGGTGAAGGTGCGTATGTCGCTCCACGCATTGTCGGTGCCGACACGGTAACTGTAGGTGGTGTTCGGTTTCAGTCCGGTGGCCAATGCCTTGTGGCTTACATAGCGATAGGCAGTCTTGGTGGGCATACCCGTCGCCTTGATGATACCGCTCAGGCTCACCGCATAGCGCAGCGGCTTGGTGGTGGTAGGTGTGGCAGCAAACTCCAAGGCGTTCTTGAAGTCGGTGTCTGTGGCATCGGCTTGGGCTACCAACTGCACTTTGCCATCGTTCTGCCCCTCGTTGGTGAACCATGCAAACGCCATTTGCGTAGTCGGATCGCCATTGATATTGGCTACCACGCAATATGGATATTCTTTGCCCACAAGGGTGGGGATGGCGTCGCGCATGGCTTGCAGGTTTTCCTCGGTGCTGTCCGCACGTGCCGCTTCTTTGGCTGCCCAGAAAGGAATAAACGACGGAACGGTGTAGTTTGCCATCGGGTAGAGCGTATCAGCGGCGAGTACCTCGTGGTGGATGATGACTACCGGTTTGGCGTCCACTACCACTACGCACGATGCTTTCTTGTTACCATCGCGGGTGGTAACGGTTATAGTTGTCTTGCCTATACTGACGCCGGTAACCTGCCCCTCGTCGCTGACGGTGGCGATCTTCTTGTCGGCTACCGCCCATGTGATCTGTTTGTCGGAAGCGTTCTTCGGGGTGATAACTGCGGCAAGCCACGCCTGTTGCTCCTCCACGATGCGGAGGGTGTCAAGCGTGATGGCGACGCCCGATACTTTCACGGTCGGAGCGGACGGGTTGTATTCAAAAGCCCCTACATCTACCCCTTTTCCCAGTGGTCGTCTCGTTCCTTCGATATCTTCGGTGGTAGATCCCTTGGCTTGCCCGAGGTCAATAAGTTTGGATGTACTCATCAGCGAGAAGTCGGCTGCACGCATTGCGGCGATGTCGGCATCGCTTACAGGGATACCGACGAAATGGGTCGGTGCTTTGAATTGCGGTCCTTTTGCGTCCATATTCTGGCGACTCAGTTTCATAGCCGAATAAGCATACGCAAAACCATCATCCGAAGCGTTTTTGCCGGACAGGCGACTGGTGTCGGCTACATAGTTCGCAGGGTCGCCGAAGCCCTCTTCGGGCAGGTTGTTCCATGTGATGGTGTTGATACATACGCCATCGCTGTGCAAGCCTGCGTACTGACTGCCGTAGTTGCAAGCAAAGGTGCAGTTGATGATAGACCCGGTCGGGTTGTATGCGCCCCCGGAGTTTGGCCATGCCGTTACCGAAGCGGTGTTGTTGTGTACCAAACAGTTCTCCATTCGTCCACCGTTCTCGTTGTATACCGCTGCACCGAATTTGCCTTGATTACCGCGGAAGATGGTGTTCTGAATCAATCCGCCATAGTTGCGCACGGTGGCATCATCGCCGGCAGAGCATAGTTCGATAACGCAGTTGCGGATGATACCTCCCTCGTTGTAGAAAGCACCAATCTTGCTGCCTGCACACGCTGTGATGGTACAATTTTGGACAATTACATTTTTGCGCAGATAACCGCAGCCGTACGATTGTGTATGCTGCGCATTGCGGAACGTGAGACCGTCTATATAGGTAGGTGTGCTGCAGGGAGTGTCATACTTAATAAGGATATAGGTCTCGAGCCCCGTACCGTCTATGATGGTCTGGTTCTTCTCAATGTCCCGTTTGCCCGTAGCAGCATCAAAACCGCCTTTGACGGACACACCGTCTTTGATAACAATCTGTTCGTTCCATACGCCGGCAGCCACTTTCACCGTGTCGCCTTTTTGTGCGCTACTGATTGCCGATTTGATAGACGGAATAGCACTATTCCACGCTTTGCCGTTGCCTGTACCGTTAGGGGTAACATACAACACTGCTGCTTGTGTGGTGACTGTTATTGCCAATAAAGCAGCTGATAAAAGAAGAGAGTAGTGGATTTTTTTCATTTGACTGGTGATTAACTTAATAAGGTTTCGTTTACGCGGCAAAATTACCTCATTTGTTCTTTTTATTCCGGAATAAAATTATGCTCAATAACATAAAAACGAATAAAATAGTATAGATTGTTGATAATCAGCGAATTGAGTATTGTGTATTTTGAAAATATATCTTCCGAAATGTTACGAAACGAAAGTGTTCCACAAGAGTTGTATTCGATGGACTGTTTTGTACGGATTCCCATAATAATGTGAGTTCGACATAAGATATTTATTTTAGCGAATCGTTTTTGTTGCTCATATATACAGTCTATCCCCCTACCACTCCCTCCTAATTACGCCCAATACAAATCACCCCCCAAGCGCACAAAGTTACTGCTTCTTTTTTTGAAATACACAAGAGCATCATAAAATATACAAATTGCAAATTATTACACTTTCTCATAATTCATAATTACCACTGCTTATCCCTTGCTAAAATTCTCCCGGTTGCCCCATACCCTCACCGCAACCTGCGTGTAGGATAACCGATACATAACCGATACATAACCGATACATATGAATACTTTCGTAATACTTTGATACTACCCTAATGCTACCTTCTCTATACTTTGATGCTACCCTAATGCTACCTCGTTATTCTATTTTTTATATCGAACTCACGTTATAATATGTACTATGAAGGATAATGCTATCCATAGAGCGATGCGGCTGACACTGCAAGAAATATTATTATCTTTTTTGTTCATTTCGGTACATTATTTTTTATTATATATAGAAAAATGAACGAAATAAATATTTCTTTATTCTGCAATTTTGTATCTTATATCTACTATAATTTTATATTTGGTATAATTTTTGCAAGAAGACGGCGGAAAAAATGTTTGGTATGTTTGACAATGCTTCAATATGTTGGAGTAATGTCGATGCCGAAAATATCGCAACCATCTCTCCTTTGGAAGGACTTGTATCGTATCCGTCAGCAAACGGGTACGATGATTTTGCGCAATATGGTTCTGCTTTAACTCGGTCTTGACAATGCAAGGTATATGGTTCCGGATACATTGGTATGGACTCCTACGCTGCCGGATAATAATGGTAATTATCATTGGGGAGAAGATAAGAACTGGAGCGGATTATCCATGGGAATTGTGTGTGAAAACTTGAATTATGCACCCCTGAAAAGCACTGTGGTCATTATTCTGGAAGGACTGCCACAGAATATGTATCCCTATATAGATAAAGAGGAGAACTTAAACAGCGGGGATGTCAACTATTATCCCAACGTATGCAAGAAGGTGCAATTCCGCAATGATGTACGTATCATTGGACAGCAACATCTGCAATATGAAGCAGCCTATGTAGATATGCCTGTACGTCCGCAGACTGCTGACTATGGAGGATGGAATGCATTGGCAGCACCTCTGCAGGGCATGTATGCAGGCGATCTCTTTCTTCCGCACTATGGCATGTATAATAGCGCAGATGCGAAGAGTCTGGAGAAAACTAAAGAAAAAGACGACTATTCGCAGGATTTCCGTGTGGCACCTTTTGCCGGCACACGCAGCGGCGATGCAGCATACGCTTTTTGGATACGGTTTTATGACAAGGCGGTATACAATTATACACAAGGTAACTACTACGAAGATGCCACCGGTACCGGTTTGATAGAATCGGGAAGTGCCGACTTCTATACGACCAACCGGCTGAACCAGCCTCTTGCCCCCGGAGAGGGATTTGCACTTTATGCCATGGGGTTGGGAGAGACGTCGCTGGAGGTTCGCCTACCCAAGACGGATACCGAGTATCACTATTATGATGAGAAAGGAACTCTGCTGCCGGGAAAAGAGAGTGTGCCGCGTACAGACTCCCACAAGTTGGCTTATACACTCGACGAATATGGAAAGATGACCATTACGCTCCAAAATAAGACAACTGGGAAATATTTCCTGCTGGGCAACCCTACACTGGCATATCTCAACCTGCATAAATTGGCCGAAGTCAACAACGGCAAACTGACAGGGGCTTACCGTATTTTGTCCGACGGCACATGGGCTTCCGGCACATTGGAATTGATGAACCAATGGACCAATCCGAGCACTTTCATCGCACCGATGCAGTCGGTATTATTAGAGGCGAAGTCAGAACAGAATGAACTGCAGTTAGACATTACACCGGAGTGTTTGGTATTGTCAAATACAGAAGATTACATAGGTGATGAATCCGTCACGAATCTGAGACGTGCAGGGGTGCGCTCTGCAGAACCGCAAATTATGCAAATCAGAGCAATGGCAGGTGGCGCCATGGGTATGACTACGTTGGCATTAAAAGACGATGCGAACAATGGTTACCGGACCAACGAGGATGTGACGTTTGTGGCAACGGGAGTGGAGAGTAATGCTTCGGGAGTACTGACACCTGTGAATATCTATACGCTGGCGGATAATCGTACCTTGGCCGTGGATATTCGCCGTCAGGCAGATGCCGTGCCGTTGGGCTTTGTTATTGATGACCAGTATCGTGCAGATAGTATTGTGTTGCAGTTTGGATTCAATATGGCTTGGAGCGAAGAATGTTACCTTTGCGACACACTGACGGGTAAACGGCAACGTGTACGAAACGACTTGTGCGTACGGATTCCGATGCCTCAAAATCACGAAATACGCTACTATATCATGGGTATAAACCATAGTACCCCTGAAAACCCGGACAATCCGGCGACGGATAATGAGACTATTGTCGTAGATAACGGTGAGCATGTGGTAGTTTGTTCGCTTGGGGTGGGGAATATAGAAGTGGTAGCCGATGGTTTTATTGCCGATGTGTGCCTCTATGATATTACAGGGCCTCGAGTTGGGATAGCAGCCGCCAATGCCAATACCACAACAATGTCGCTTGATAGTCCGTCGGGGATTGTTCTGGCAGACGTGCGTCTCCGATCCGGAGTCGTCTATCGTACAAAGGTGTTGGTGAAATAATACGGGGCAACCGCAACTTTACTAAAAAACAATTGGGCGGCGGTTTGATAGTGCTATTATTTGGCTGTGGTTTATGTAGCCTATTCTTCCGATTTGTGCTTCGTGTTGTGTTTTTTTGTACTTTTGTATAGTGTCCCGGTGTTTTGGCACGTATATTGCATGGTTTTGTCTGTTTTTTATTTCAATGATGATTACAACAACACTTTTGGCTTGTTTGCTTTTCTGTTCGGCATTGTGCTTTGCGCAATACACCGATGAGCAACTATACAAGGCTTTTCTACAACAGGATATGTCGGTATGGAGAGACTTTGTGACAACTTCAAAATGGGAGGAGTTGTCTGTGGAAGATCGTAAGCGTCTGATCAACTATGAATATGGTTTTCTGGCTACGGCAATAGATCAAAAAGATCCGCACGCCGATGAATATCTGTCGGCTTTTCGGAGACATGTAGAGACAGAATATAAGGAGGGGCATATATCGGAGGCGTACTATTGTATGTATATGTCATCAGTAAACGCATACGATTTTATGCTAAATAAATCGCGTTTGTTTTCCGCAGGCTTGCAGTCGTTTAAGTTGGTGAAACGTGCAGCCGAGTTGGCACCCGATGATCCGTTTGTGTTGACGCTGAAAGCCAATGTGGATTTTTATGCTCCGTCGGCGTTTGGCGGCGATAAGGAAGAAGCCTTGAAGATGTTTACGCGGGCGCGCAATCTGTTTGTGAAGAATATGGATTGCACACACCTATGGAACTACGCGTCGTTGCGTATGTGTATAGCCCAATGCTATGAGAAAACGGGTGATACACAGCGGGCGATAGACGAATGTAGGTCAATATTGTGCGAGATACCGGATTTCCGGTATATTCGGGACGAATATCTGCCGTATTTGTTAGAAAAGTAGTATTTTTTTGCGGAATTGTTTGCACGTATCGAAAATTTGCAGTAACTTTGCACACGCTTTCGAAAGAAGGTCATTGCCTAATTGTGTAATGGTAGCACTACAGATTCTGGTTCTGTCTGTCTGGGTTCGAATCCTGGTTAGGCAACAATAAAAGCCAAGCATATGATAAACGCTTGGCTATTTTTGTATTTCTGCGACTAAAAATAGTTATTGTATTATAAACATTCAAATATATTGCTTTATGAAACGGTTTTTTACATTGTTGGGAGTTGTATGTATTATGATGCTGTCTGCGTTGGCTGCTCCGAGACGTTCCGCACTTTCGGTGGCTGCATTGCCGGACGGCAAACTGCCTAAAGATACGGTGGTTTACACTTTCCCCGAGACCAATCTGCAAAAGGGGAGTATTTCTATGGTGATAGACGGAGAGATAGAGGGAGAGGTGATTGCCAGTGCACTCATCTTTACAACCAATATAGTGGGAACTTACACCTCGGAAGATTTTTATATGTGGGGTACGTTTGTGCGTTTCCCGAACAAGCCCAATGAGGGCGATTCTACGTTTGTGGATCCGTTGGATTGCTCGGCAGTGGTGTCGGTAGAAAATGGGGCTTATCATTTCGATATTTCGCTGTTGGGGCAGGACTCCATACTATACCGCCTGCACATGTATTATCCGGTTACATCGTCGGCGGTTACGGATACGGTGGATATAGCCATCAATAATCTGTCGATTGACCTGTCGGCTGTAAGTTATATGAACACCTTTTTCTTGGACGGCAGTAATAATGACTATACCATTACGATTGCCTGCGAAGGAACAGGCGAAGACGGCGTGTACGAGGGAGCGAGCACTGTTTCGACCACGATTACCGATATGGCGGGCAATATGATACGCAGTGTGAACACCAAACTGACACTCTATACGACGGGCGGCGTACGGGAGGCCGATGCGGAGGTGTATGGGAATGATAACAAGTTCTATCGTATTCACTTGATGTTTACTATTCCGACTCCGAAAAAGACGGTAGAGATTGCATTCGACAATCGGGGGGAGGGAATCTATTATCGCGAGGACGGGTCGTTCTATATGTATAATGAAGATTTGCATTATATTGTAGCAATGGAAATTTATACCGACACCCCCAAAGGGCAGTATGAACGTGGTGATTTTCGTCCGCGCTACACGTATGTAGGTGTGATAGAGGGAAATGATACTACGGGCGTGGCTATGTACACGGCTTCGGCGACGGTTACCAAACAGGGCACTGGGTATCAGGTGGATGCCGAGATATTGGGTACGGACACTGTTCTCTACCATATCCAAATGGAGGTGGACTACCGCTATATTGCTATCCAGTATGATAAAACGGAGGGCAAGTTTGTGCAGCATTACACCGATGCAGACCAAGTGGCGTTCGATACACGCAATTTCCAAACCTCCGGATATGTGTCGTTTAAGGCTCTTTCAAAAACAGGGAAACTGACTTATCTGGAGTTCTGTCCCACTGCGATTGACCCTGTCACCACGCTGCCTGTCGGAATATATCCTATTGATAGTTCGGAGGCGACAGGAACAGTCTATGCAGGACAGGGAGTGCAGAATAATGCCGTTGTCGGGTCGGTGTGCGGCGACTTTACATCGCAGGGGTTGGAGGTGCCTTGTTTCTTTGTGGCAACGGGTACGGTAAAAGTGGAGGCAGCAGACGGTAAACTGCGTTTGACTTTGGACGCACAAAATACCAACGGGCTTCCTATACAGGTTACTTACTGTGAAGGGACGACGGCATTGGAAAATGCTACTACGGATACTATTGCCGTGCGCAAAATTGTTCGTGACGGACAAGTGTATATCCTTTATGGCGCAGATACATACACCACTACGGGGGTGCTGCTGAATAAATAAACCCGTTTGTGCTTGTTATTTTGTTTGCACAATCACGAAAATTGTTGTACCTTTGCAGCGAAAAGAAATCTCCTCGAGGCAAACCTGTATGACCAAACTGAGTGTAAATATCAATAAAGTGGCAACGCTGCGCAACGCACGCGGGGGCAATTTGCCGGACGTGGAACGTTTTGCCGTAGATTGCGAACACTTTGGCGCACAGGGGATTACCGTTCACCCGCGCCCTGATGAGCGACATATTCGCCGAAGCGATGTGTACGCGCTCAAGTCGCTGATAACCACAGAATTTAATATCGAGGGGAACCCCACTGAGGAGTTTGTGTCGCTCGTTACAGAGGTGCGCCCCACGCAGGTTACCCTTGTGCCGGACGCTCCGGCGCAACTCACCAGCAACCACGGTTGGGACACTCGCACCCATCTGACGCACTTGCAAGGTCTGGTCGCACGCTTCCATGCCTGCGGTATCCGCGTGAGCATATTTGTGGACGCCGACCCCGAGATGGTGGAGTATGCCAAGCAGACGGGGGCTGACAGGGTGGAGTTGTACACAGGTCCGTATGCCGAACTATATGACCACGACCCCGCTGCGGCTATCGAGATGTATCGCGCTGCGGCAGAGAAAGTGCGGGAGGTGGGCATGGAGATGAATGCAGGACACGACCTCAATTTGCGCAACCTGCACTCGTTCATCGAAGCATTCCCGTGGACTGCAGAAGTGAGTATCGGACATGCGCTCATTGCCGACGCGCTATACCTTGGCATAGAGGAGACGATTAAACAATATCTTGCCTGCTTGCAATTGCATAATTGATTGATAATAAATACAATACAGAAACAATATGTTGTTACTTCAAGACACTGCGATGACGGCTGAAATGATAGGGCAAATGCCTCTCGAACAGCCTGTAGAAGAATCGATTAACCTTTGGACCATGGCGCAGTATGGCGGCTGGATAATGATTGTGCTGGCACTGCTTCTCGCGTGGGCAATCTATATATTTATTGAGCGTATGGTTGTGCTAAAAACCGCCACCAAAGAGGACAAGAGTTTTATGGACCGTATCCGCGACTATATTCACGACGGCAAAATTGACTCTGCCCTGAACCTCTGCAAGCAAACCAACACCCCCGCTTCGCGCATGATTGAGAAAGGTATCACGCGTATCGGCCGTCCGATGCAAGATGTGCAAGTGGCGGTGGAGAATGTAGGTAACTTAGAGGTCGGCAAGTTGGAAAAGGGCTTGGTGATTATGGCTACCATTGCCGGTGGCGCACCAATGCTTGGTTTCTTGGGGACGGTGCTTGGTATGATTCGCACGTTCTACAATATGGCGCAGACGTCCGGCGGTGTGATTGAGATGTCGGCACTCAGCACGGGTATGTATGAGGCGATGGTTACCACGGTGGGTGGTCTTATCGTAGGTATCTTGGCGATGTTTGCCTACAATATGCTTGTCGCACGCATCGACCGTGTGGTACGCCTGCTGGAAGCACGCACGATGGAGTTTATGGACCTCCTTAACGAACCGGTATAATGTAAATTGACAATCGGCAATCGATAAGCAGGATTTAGTTTCTTATTTTTTGTTCATTGTCCTTAATTCATTGTCCTGATAATGGCTCTCAAAAGACGAAATAAGGTAGAAGCAACATTTGCAATGTCGTCGATGACCGACTTGATATTCCTGCTTTTGTTGTTCTTCGTGATGGCAAGTACGATGTCGTCGCCTAATGATATCAAAATCAACCTGCCCCAGTCGCGTGCGAAAACCACTACGCGACAGGTGGTGGCGAAAGTAAGCATTGACAATTTGGGGAATTACTTTGTTGCTGTGGGCAAGGCAAAACCCCAACCTATCAATCCCGATGACTTGGAGGCATACCTGAGCAACATCCAGCAGCAAGACTCCACGATGTATATCGCCCTCCATGCAGACGAGGACATTCCTTACAAAGAGGTGGTCCGCGTGTTGGATATTGCCAACCAGCATAAAATGAAACTGGTAGTTGCCACCAAAAAGTAACTTTGAGAACAAGGAACAAAAGACGATAATGCCTTTTTAAATGGATCTTTAATGGCTTTTATATGGAGAAAATTAAGATCCATACAGAGAATTAACGATAAATTAACGGCAATTAACGGAGAATAAAAAGACCTTATACGGATATTGACGGAGCCTTGGGAAAGATGACACTCAAACAGAAATCAAATATCATTGCTTCGATAGGTACACTGGTAGCGTTGCTGTTGTTGTTCCTGTTGTTGTGGTTTGTCTATATGGGCGCACCGGTATTGCCTGAGGACGAGGGGATAGAAGTGGCTTTCGGCGATGTGCGCGAGGCGGGTGGTTTCCAGCCGGAGCCGGAACATCAATCGACGCCGATGGAGAGTGTTACTCCTCCGTCGGCACCCTCCAAACCGACCAACAACGACCTGATGACACAGGAGGACGAGGAGACCCTCGCTGTGCAACGTCAGCGCGACAAGGAGGAAAAAGCCCGCAAAGAGGCGGAGGCAGAGCGTCTGCGTCAGGAGAAAGCCAAGGCGGCACAAGCCGAAGCAGCGCGTATTGCTAAAGAAAAAGCACTCGCCGAACAAAAAGCCAAAGAACAGGCTGCCAAAGACAAGGCTGCGGCGATGGGGTCGCTGTTTGGCAACAACGCTGCCGGCGCACAAGGTACAGGCGACAGCAAGGGCGAAGGACAGAAAGGCAACCCTGTGGCAGGGTATGGCACATCGGGCGGAAACAACTGGTCGCTCGCGGGGCGTTCTATCAAAGGTGCCTTGCCGGAACCGAAAAATGAGTTTAATCAGGACGGAAAAGTGGTCGTATCCATTTGGGTATTGGCGGACGGCACGGTGAAAGACGCACAGGTGGCGCGTGGTACTAACGTCAGCGACCAAGCCACCCTCCAACTCGCTCTCAATGCGGCGCGAAAAGCCAAGTTCTCGGAGAGCGACAAATCAATTCAGACAGGAACAATCACATATAACTTTAAGTATAACTAATTGCGTTTTCGCATGGATTAATTATGAATTATTTGTTTCTTGACAATGGCTTCGAGGAAATCGAGGCTATCACCACGGTTGACCTTTTGCGTCGTGCCAACATCAACCTGACTACCGTTTCCGTTACAGGAAAGGCGATGGTATTGGGTGCTCACAACATTGCCATTGAGGCAGACGGGCTAATCGAAGACATCGATTTCTCTGATGCGGAAATGCTGATTCTCCCGGGAGGTGCTACCAAGTTGGACGATTGCCATGCGTTGTGCGACTTGCTCGTACAGCACAACGAGGCGGGCAAACTGATTGCTGCCATTTGCGCAGCGCCATCGGTATTAGGCAAATTGGGTATTCTGGCGGGCAAACAAGCCACTTGCTACCCCGGCTTTGAGCAATACCTCGGCGAGAGTTATATCGGCGGATTGGTAGTGGAGAGCAAGAATGTCATCACGGCGAAAGGGCCCGGTCTGAGTAGTGATTTTGCGTTCTGCCTGATTGAGAAACTGGCAGGCAGTGAGGTAGCAGACCAAGTGTATGATACGGCGCAATACTGATTCTTTTCGGAAATACATCGAATAGGGGGTACTACATGTAGTGCTCCCTTTTGTTGTGCTGTTTTTTATAATAGGTAGTTTGACTGTTTTTTTAGTATGAAGTTGTTTATCAGGCACATAGCCATGGCGTTGGCGTGCATAATCTGGGGCTTGATGGCTCCCCTGGCAAAGGACGCAATGCGTACCGATTTCACCGGCGTGGATATGGTCGTGTTTCGTGTGGCAGGTGGGGCATTGTGTTTCTGGCTGACCTCGCTCGTGATGACGTGGGCGGGCAAAAAGCAGGAGAAAGTCCCCTTGCACGATATAGGTATGTTCTTTCTGGCATCGTTGTGTGGTATCTCTTTCAATCAGGGTATGTTCACTATCGGCGTCAGTTTCACCTCTCCCATCAATGCCAGCATTATGACTACTACTTTGCCGATTATTTCGCTGATTCTGTCGGCGATATTTCTGCACGAGCGTGTTTCGTGGCAGAAGATTTTGGGAATCTGTCTGGCTCTTTCGGGGGCATTGATGGTGATTCTCACCTCGCATACCGCATCTGTCGCGTCGGCCAATCCGTATCGTGATGCCCTTGGGGCGGTGATGTGTGTGTTGGCGCAGTGTTCGTTTGCGTCCTATTTGGTCATATTCGGCAAACTGATAAAGAAGTATTCGGTGGTAACTTGCATGAAGTGGATGATGCTTTTCGCCACACTCACCATTTGTCCTTTTGCCATGCCGCATATTGTTTCGCTGCCGTGGAGTACGATTGCCGCACATTCCTATTGGGAGATGGGGTTTGTGGTGTTCTTCGGCACGTTTGCCGCTTATATTCTGATGACTTGGGCGCAACAGGTATTGCGTCCCACGCAAGTGGCTATCTACAACTATTTTCAGCCGGTAGTATCTTGTCTGGCGTCTGTGGCTATGGGCTTGGCTGTGTTCGGCTACCTGCAAGCCATCGCCATCTTGTTGGTTTTCTCCGGTGTCTATCTCGTTACCAACACGCACTCGAATCCCTCCACAATTCACAATTCATAACTCAATCCTTATCGTGGGTTTGTCGGGGGGCTATGTGCTTTATGCCAATGTGTGCGTCTATTTCTTGGTATTTTAATGCGGTCGCCCGAATATATGGCGCGAAGTGTTGTAAATGAGGATTTTTTGTAGTACCTTTGTATCCAAATTGAATCATCTATGAAACTCGGTTTTGACAACGACAAGTACATCCGCATACAGTCGGAGCATATTCGTGAACGTATTGCCGCTTTCGGCAACAAACTCTATCTCGAATTGGGTGGCAAACTGTTTGACGACAATCATGCCTCGCGTATTCTGCCCGGTTTTCAGCCCGATTCGAAGTTGCAAATGCTCTCGCAACTCGCCGACCGTATAGAGATTCTGATAGTTATATCGGCGATGGACATTGAGCGCAACAAAGTGCGTCAGGACTTGGGTATCACCTATGATGAGGACGTGCTGCGCCTGCGCGATGAGTTTCAGCAGCGCGGTTTCTATGTGGGCAGCGTGGTGGTTACCCACTACAACGGGCAGCCTTCCGCCGACGCTTATCGCCGCCGTTTGGAGAACTTGGGCGTGCGCGTGTATTATCATCGCCTGATAGACGGCTATCCCACCAATGTGTCGCTTATCGCTTCGCCGGAGGGGTTTGGCAAGAACGATTATGTGGAGACGACGCGCCCGCTGGTGATTGTTACCGCCCCGGGACCGGGAAGTGGTAAGATGGCGGTCTGCTTGTCGCAACTCTACAACGAACATCAGCGCGGTATAGAGGCTGGCTATGCCAAGTTCGAGACTTTTCCCGTTTGGAACCTGCCCCTCAAAAACCCGATTAACGTGGCATACGAGGCGGCTACGGCAGACCTGAACGATGTGAATATGATTGACCCCTTCCATTTGGAGGCATACGGAAACATCGCTATCAACTACAATCGGGACATTGAGATTTTTCCGGTCTTAGACGCCTTGTTTACAGGCATATACGGGCATAATCCCTATAAGTCGCCTACCGACATGGGCGTGAATATGGTGGGGTTCTGTATCTCCGACGACGAGGTCTGCAACGAGGCAAGCAAGCAGGAAGTGATTCGCCGGTATTATGCCGCGCTCAACGCTTTTGCCGACGGACACGACGCCGAAAAGGAAATCAACAAGATAACTCTTCTCATGCGCCAACTGGGTATCACACCCGATTATCGTCGTACCACGGTGGCGGCTAAGGCATGCCGCGACAGGGAGAACGCTTCGGCAACGGCGATAGAGTTGGAAGACGGAACTATTATCACCGCCCACACGGGCGATTTGTTGGGCTGCTCGGCGGCGTTGCTCATCAATGCCACGAAACATCTGGCGCATATCGACCACTCGGTGAAACTGCTGCCGCAGGAGATGATTGCGCCGATTCAGCATACTAAGATTGCCTATTTGCAGGGGCATAATCCGCGCTTGCATACCGACGAGGTGCTGGTTGCCCTGTCCGTTTTGAGCCAGAGCGACGAGCGCTGTGCCGAGGCATTGGCGCAACTGCCGCGCCTCAACGGCTGCCAGGCGCACTCTACGGTAATGCTTTCGGAAGTGGATACCAAAACTTTCCGCCGATTGGGGATACAGATTACTTGCGAACCTGTGCAGAAAAAATAAAATAAACTCTGTTAAGATCGTCCGCTAATAGCCGTTAATTTCATCATTAAAAATACGAGTGGATGACGAGTAGATAGCGAGTGGATAAGCCATCCCGCATTTTCAAATTGTTTACCTGTGTGCCAGAAAGAAATTCTGCATCAGAGTGCGGGTGCGGGCGGATAGAACGCCGGCGGTAATACTCGTCTTGGGGTGTAAGGCACTCGGTGCTAATTGGCGGAACCCGCGTTTGCTGTCGTCGCAACCATAGACTACACGTCCTATCTGCGCCCAACCGATAGCCCCTGCACACATCACGCAGGGTTCCACTGTAACATACAGCGTTGCATCGGGCAAATACTTGCCCCCTACGGTCTGGGCGGCAGCGGTGAGTGCCTGCATTTCGGCATGGGCGGTAACGTCCTGCAGCGTCTCGGTCAGATTATGCCCCCGCCCGAGAATCCGTCCGTTAGCCACTATCACGCACCCTACAGGTACCTCGTCCTGCTCGTATGCCAATTCCGCCTCATGGATCGCCATCTCCATATACCGCTCGTCTGTCTCCTGTTGTGTCGTCATATTTTCCTTTCTCCATTAAAGCCTATTAAAAATGCTCCGTTGATAGCCGTTAATGGCTATTTGTTTTTTCCTGTTCTTCCCCTGCTTTTCCCCTGTGGATAGGTGTCTCCGTTGTCATTTGCCAAACGACTGTTTCAAATATGCCGCAAAGTTACTGCCAAATAATGGAAACTGCAATACCATACGGTATAAAGATGATGAAATTTTCTAAGAAGTATTTTTATCGAGTGTTAAATGATATTGTCAATGAGAATGGTGCCCATGTGTATGCCATAATTGGACAATATAGAAGATAATCTTATACAACGAATACAGCCAAACTACCAGTGGCAAAACAAAAGTTACAAAAGCCAAACTAATGTAACAGAGCCAATAATATGTGTTTATCACAACTAATCCGCCTTCAGAAATTGTGTACCAATGAGAGCATTCACGAGCCAAAATATAATTAGACAGACTCCATAAACACTCTGCTAAACAACATCCATTTCTATCTCTGTAATATGTGATTGTATCTGTGATACATTCAAAATCTGCATCCCACACAGCAGTGTATCGCGCACCACCATTAGGCAATTGCTCTATCATTTTTTGCCCTTTCAAGTGTGAATCGGTGTCATCGAATCGTCCACCCCAATAAGGGAGTGTATCACATAAGTGTTCCCATCCCATATCCAATTCTCCTAACATCATCTCTCTGCAAGATGACATACTGGGGTCTCCCCATATAACAGAGCTTACTATATACAAAGTTACACTGGTAAGCACAAACAAACACCCATATAGTCCACAGGTCAATGCTTTTTTCATAACATCACAATTTACTACAATCAATAATTATGGCACTCGATGGTATCCGTATATCTGTCTTGCACAACTGCTCCCTACAACCTTTAGGCACATAGACGGCTTGTAGTGCAGAACATTCGTCAAAGGCTGTCATATCCACCCTTTCTATGTGGCTGCCCAGATATATAGTTTCCAAACGACTACATTCTGCAAATGCCCACGGGAAAATCTCCCTGACGCTGTCAGGAAACGTAATAGTGGTGAGATTTGTGCATTGAACAAAGGCTGATACTCCTATTGTTTGCACACCTTCTTCTATAGTAACGTCAGAGAGACCAGTGCAGCCTTGAAATGCTCCCCAACCCATGTTTTTGATGCTGTTCGGGATATGTATGGCAGTTATTCCTGTGCAACCACTGAAAGCCTCCCATCCTATGCTGTCTATAGAATTAGGAATATCCACAGATAATAGCTCCTCACATTGTGCAAACGCATTTTTTGCTATGTAAGTTACAATAAAAGTTACCCCTCCATAGCATACTTGTGGTGCTATCACTACATTGCCTTTGTACTTGCCATCTGCTGATGCCACCACGGAGGCTGTATGTGACACGTTGTCCAACAAATAGCATACTTCGTTTTCAAGAATCTGTATATCATCATTCATAATCATCTCAAAAATGGATTTTCTTGTGATTGTGATTTTTCTACCAAAGCCACCAACTGCTCCATACTTGCTTCGTTTACTTCCTCTTCGGATAAAGCTCCACTAGGATTCTTTTCTGTTCCATAATGAAGTAAGTAGCATGAACCTTCAGTACAATATGCAAGATTTATAAAGCCAAACTTGCATTTTACAGAAATGTTTTGTTTCATATAGTAATAATTTCTGCTTTATAACGTATTTCCCGTGAATGCAATCTTGTCAATTTTTAGCAAATCGGGATGTTTTGTAATAGCAACGCTTTCTGCTATTTCCATATTATTACTTATTTGAGGAAATTGAGAGGGTGAAACAATAAAATGGAATTGTGTATTAAATCCTTCATATTTTTTGCCTGATATGCCAAATATTGGCCACCCTTTGTGTGTATAGTCTTTGAATTGATAACTTTTAACTCTTTCATTGAACGTTTCGTATTCTGTAACCATTTGATTCAGAAGTTTGACCAATTCTCTGTCAGACGTATTTAGACTATTTATGTATTGTGTCAATGAAACAGACAACGGATTAACGACATTATTCCTATAGTCGTCGGCAACCTTGTCTTTCCAATTGTCAAATAATATCTGATTGATATTATTTAGTGCATTTATACCTGCCTGTAGTTCTAAGATTGCTTGATTTAACATGTTAATTTCCTCCAATATATTCACTGATATTAGAAGAGTGGACATCTATAGTTAATTTTGCATTGTTGATAGTATTTAGTATACTATCGGCTATGTTTTTAGATTGTTCTTCTAATATCTGCACTTGCGATTCGATATTACTTATTAGCGACTCCAACCGTTCTGCTTCTATTGTTAGTGTTTTGGCTTCTTGTTTCAGTTCATCAAAGTCCAAATCAATTAACAACTGATCCTCTATAGCAAAGTTATATGTCCTTAGGTGTACAAAATGGTTCTTGTGCTTACATAGAATCTCCTCTACGTATTCTTTCTGTCGTTTTATGTCATATAACTTTGAATGTGCATTATCAGATATTGTGTATAATTGCCCCCGAACCTGTAATACACAATTTGCTACATATTCGGCAATGTCTGATAGATGCTGGCTATAATATCTCAGCATCTGCGCTTGAGTTATTTGTACATCCTGTGGCATTTTATCTACCATTTAGATATGCCTCTAAGCGTTGGCATTGTCGTTGAATATACTCGGAATGTTCCATCATACGAGTCGCGATTGCATCAATTTGCCTGACAAACTCAGAAAACTCTTGGGCAAATTTGGCTTGTTGTGCATCATCCCATCCCTCACTAACTTGATTCATATTCGCTTGCGCATCATGAAAAATCTCTTGGGTTCTTGAACCTAACATTTTTAATTTAACGCCGAATGTGTGCAGTTCTTCCACACTACGGACACCAGCATCTTTTGACATAGTTTTTTATTTTAGAAAATTAGTAGTATTTAATAATGGAAATGGAGTAAATGGTGTATATTTATTCGATTGGTCATTGTAATAAATAGCCCGTAATCTCCTCTTATCTGTACTTAATTCATTCACGTGAATATCATCCTGAACTAACGTTTTTGCCGTGCTATCATCACAATGAAGCATTAGGATGTGTGCAAATTGACGGTAAATAGTTTTAGGAGATTGGTAATCCTCAAACAATAATTTACTTGGCTTATCCAACTGAAGGATAACGTGAATGTCTGATTCTGGACCATTATCTATAATGTATGGTAACACCTTCGCATAAGAAGAGAATTCATCCGCACTAGATGCCTTAAATGACATACCAAATATATCACCTGCTCCTTTGGAATCTGATAGTACAGAAGTTTCGCTTTCTATTGGCATATCATTTCTTAATTCTCTAAATTTTTCTTGCCCCAATATAAGCAATATTGTTGGTTGAGAGGCACCTGCCTTTATACTCTGTGCTAACTCCAACAACACCTTACCTCGCTCTCTGCCGTTTACAATCTTACATAGTCCGCTATTTTCTAATGAAGTTAACTGGATGTAATACGGTAAACTGTCATCATTTATGCAGTCAAATACTATGAATTGTATTTTCTTGAATGATTGTTTTTGCGCGAACATCATAGAAGCTAAAAGGTTTATCGAAACTTGGGTTGTTTGCCCTTCTTCATCTACCCCGAATATGAGTACATTTTCGCTGTAATCTTGCTTTAGAGCAACTTTGACAATAGGTTGATCCAAAGTGATACCACGGCCAACACATCCAATTATGGAAGTATTAGAGTGTAAATTCGGAATTATAGCAGGAACTAATATGCTATTTGGATTTCCATTATAACAGAATTGCCGATTTGCTTTACATCCGGCGGCTTTTTCAATAGCCCTCTTTATTCTTTTTACTTGTTCCTGACGAGGAGTGTAAATTGTACGAAATACTTGCTCATCATCTACATGTTTATAGTAAACTTGACCTACAGACAAGTTTTTTGTAAATCTGTCACTCCCTTCTGCTAACCGATGAGAATCACTTTGTGCGCATTTGAATAAGTAAACATCCGAGATATTATTTAATATCTCTATCGGAATTTCTGTGTTTGCTAAAGTTTGTGTAGCCATTAATAAGTGGACACCCTGACTGCGCCCCTCTGTGGCTATTTTCTTTACAATTATATTTATTTCGTTTTGAGTCTTACGAGAGTTTGTAGTGCTAAATAGTACATGACATTCATCCATAACTACGATTATTTGTTGCATTTTTTCATTCGGATGTTGTCTGTTGTATTCGTCTATATTACCAACTTCTCTCAGTAAGACACCTCTATCTTGCATCTTTTTGTACAAGTCTTGAAGTATATTGAGCGTTATTTCAGCATCATTGCTATCTATTAATAATGATTCAACATGTGGCACATCTTTATATAAACTAAACTCAACTCCACCCAATTTTAAGTCGAACAGATATAATTGGATATCTTCTGGGCGATAATTTTCAATTATTTGATCGAGAACACTATGTAAAAGAACGGATTTTCCCGTACCGGATTGTCCTAAAATAAAAGCATGTGGGTGGTCTGATATGTTAAGTGTGAAGTTCGTATAATTCTCATTGTCATCTATGCCTATCGGGAAAATAATAGAGGAGGTTGTTTCAACGAACCCGTCTAACCCAATCTTTAATTTTGGCGAATCTTGTGTATTATTGATACATTGGTAGCATAATTTCGCAAATTCTTCATTATTGATAATCGGTGCCGGATGATTGAAACTATACACGTCATATTCCTCTGAAATTGGCTTTATGGGATAAAATAGACTTTGATTAAAAGGAAAACTCTCTTTTTCATCATGCATAAATATAGAAAATACGCCTGCTTGGCTCCCCTTGTTCAATAGTACTTCTATATCCTTTTTCAAGTTCTTGGAAATCTCTGCATAACTATCAAACACAACAATATGGTACGGAGCACTGATTTTATGCTGATTGTTACAAAATGCGGCATAGTCGTTATATGCATTTAATCGTTCAGCAATAATTTCTTTGAGTTGGACCAATTTTTGTTGTATGACTCCCATGGATACGAGCACAGATTCATCGTATATGTTTTTTCTGAGATTGCTGGTCAATTGAGCCGTAGCACTGGAGAATTCCGTATCAACAATATGCAGGATGATACTATTTGTTGGCAGTTGTATTAATGCATTGAATAGGAGTTGATTTATAGTGCGGAATGCTTGTAGTTTATGCTCGTCATCATAAGACAACATAATGGGTTTGTCCCAACTGACAAACACAGGCGCATAAACGGCTTTATCTTGAATGAGCCAATGCGCATAAGAATAGGGAGTCGCTTCTAAACAAAAACGATTCGCGGCATTGTTTTTAATGGCGTCAATAAGTATTTCCGGTGGAATTGCAGATTCATACTGATATAATTCAGGACTTTGCTTTGAAAGTTCTGTGATTGATTCGTTTAATTCTCCAAAACATAAAGACAATTGTTGACGCCACTCTTTTCCAGAAGAAGACTTAATCTGCTTTATGTGTTGAAAGGTAGATTCTACGATTTGATAAAAATCTGTTGTCGTTTTTATATCCATAATTATTTTATTATCAGAAGCATTTATTTGCCAAATCACACATTTAAGAATTCTTTTGCTCTTTTGAGGCAATCTCTGCATTCATTATTATCTGTTGCAAAAAGGTAGGCATTATGCGCAACTCAAGATGTTCTTCCACTACCAATAATGATGTATGATTCATATTTCCTAAAATTTGGCTTTAGATTGTGCCTTTTGAATAACGCTCTCTGCAATAGTCGTCAAATCATAGCCTAACATTTTTTCCTTTGTGAACAAGGTATCTACCATGTCATCTCCCCAATAATCTTTCAATAGACACTCTATTTGTGGAAGCAATGATTTATGAATAAGTACCTTATGTAATGGCATATTATCTTTTCTAAAAATGGTGTTCCATTTGGACTCTAAAGATATATCTTCTAAATGAAGAATAAAAAATCCGTTTTGAATATCAATTCGCGGATTTTTATAACTGGTACTCGTCTCTATAGAGAATGTATTTTTGCTATTCAATGTAAAAATTTGGACACTATCAACGTAATATATACATTTAGAACTCTTTTCTCGAATGTCCTTGATGTTTTCTGGCATACAATCCGTATTAATGTGTACCATCTTAGGAGAAGGCGAATCTTTTTCTGTCAAGAAGGGGACTGCTGGTCGTGCAACAGCCGTATCGTATCTAAAAGAATTAAGTTGTACATAGTCAGACAGCGTATGTGATGTCTTTGGGGAAGGTATGCCCCGATACCATGCAAAAAACAATGCACTCCATATGTTATTAGTCCAATCAATCAGTGGAGTACCTGTCGCATAGTGTTGTATGATGCTAAATGCCCATATAGGATTATATCGAATGGGGATACCTTTGTCAAATTGAATGATTTGATTATATATTTTGAGCAAAGCACCTTGCCTTATCTGTTGGGAGATTTCATAGATGGCTGAAAGATATGCATAATAATTGTCATAGATATTATACAAGCCTTTATTTTGGTAATCAATCCAAGATTTTGCCATTATGGCATAAGAGGCATCATTAAGCCCCCTCCAATAGCAATTTTCATTATTCTGAACGCTATTGGCTAAAAAGGATTCCAACTCGCCCAAAGTTGTGATTACGGGTTCTACATTGAAGAATTGTTTGATTTCTTCCAAATTGTGATACGATTCCATGTTTTTTAATAATTCCTTGTTAAATTCTATTAGTTCAAGCCGTCAAGGTCTATAAAATCTCAGTTCCCTATTGCCCTGTTGCTTTTTTCAAGTTAGTACGTTGCTTTTTTATATCTGCAAATATTTCCCGTAACCATTTAAAAATAGTGTAGTACGCACTTGTCAATTTTGAGGTTTTACATTTCTGTCGTTCTGTTGCATTTCTTATCTCCGTTTTCTTGTTGACTTCGAGAAACACTTTCCCTAAATTGTGTTGTACGTTTGTATGTCCTCGTTCTTCCGATTTTGCAAACCAATACACCGCTTTTCCATAGTCTTGCGCAACGCCTTTACCATCATAGTATAGCCTCCCTAATTTGCATTGCGCAAATGCATCCCCTTGTTCTGCCACTTTTTCAAGCCAATAAGCCATTT
>ULPT01023714.1_pt1 | contig 58033 bp, 57 predicted proteins | sample 1953751 | NCBI WGS metagenome assembly ULPT01 (sample SAMEA4835636, study PRJEB28245) | human gut metagenome | biome: gut microbiome; material: fecal sample | place: Denmark | collected 2008 | reverse complement strand
AAGCTGGAGTTCCTTCTCAAGGACAAATACGACGAGGGCGAAGCCATGGGAATCTCAATTGGAGAGGCCAAGGGCATTTCAATAGGTGAAGCCAATGCCACAAATCGCATGGCAAAAAGCCTAAAGGAACAAGGTTTCCCCATTGAAGCTATAGCCAAGGCCGCGAACCTGAGCGTTGAGGAAGTCAACAACATCAAGTAATCAAAAGACCCAAAAGCTTTTCGCAGGTATTTTTGGCTCAGCTACAAGGACGGGAACAAAGGGCGGTACTGAGATGTACGACCTGAGTGAATCGACGCAGTAGATGACCAAAAGACCAAGAAAAAAGGGAACCTTGGAAAAGGTTCCCTGTGCTTAGCCACCTGTCGGATTCGAACTGACGACCCCGAGATTACAAGTCACGTGCTCTGGCCAACTGAGCTAAGGTGGCATTTGTCTTGCGACAGATGCCACTGTACAAAAGTTCATGGACTTTTTCAAGTACCTACGAAAACTTTTTTGCCATTCCTGGAAGACGCCAGGAAGACATCTAGAATTGCCAACCTAGGATGGCTTCTCTATCAATACCTTCCAAAGTCCCCTGACCTACCCTCAGAGATATCGGAACCAAACTCATAGTCCCTGCCAGGAAGGATTGCGTTGAGGAGGATTCCGGCTATGGAGGCGATTGCAAGTGATGTAAGCGTGACGTGGGCGCTTCCAATGCTGAACGTGATGCCGTTGGTGAAGCCAAGGCCGCACACCAGAATGACGGCTCCTATGATGAGGTTTCTGGACTGCGTGAAGTCAACCCTGTTCTCGACAACGTTCCTGATTCCTATTGCGGATATCATTCCATACAGTATGAATGAGACACCGCCTATGATTGCAGCCGGCATGGAGTTTACAAGGGCTGCGAAGGCCGGTGAGAAGGAAAGCACTATTGCATAGATTGCAGCTAGGCGTATGACCCTTGGATCGTATACTCCGGAGAGAACAAGGACACCGGTGTTCTCACCGTATGTCGTGTTGGCTGGACCTCCAAAGGCAGCTGCGAACGACGTTGCAAGGCCATCTCCTATCAGGGTTCTGTGAAGGCCCGGATCCTCGACGAAGTTCTCTCCAACCGTTGCCGATATAGCTGAGATGTCACCTATGTGCTCCATCATGGATGCTATGGAGATTGGAGCCATGACGAGGATTGTGGTGAGGTCGAACTTGCATACGCTGCCTGCAAAGTTGGTCACAAACGGCTGCAGTCCTATGAGCTTTGCTCCTGCAAGGGCGCTGAAGTCAACCAAAGGAGAGCCCGATGCCGTCGTGGCACCCAATGCGTTGGCTATTACGGCTATCACGTATGACCCTACTACACCAAGAAGGATTGGGATTATCTTGACCATCCCCTTGCCCCATATGTTTGCAACTACCACTATCGCCATTGCAGCAAGCGCAAGAGGCCAGCATGTGGATGCGTTGGAGACCGCAGAAGGTGCAAGGTTGAGACCTATGAGTATGATGATTGGACCTGTAACGATTGGAGGTAGGAACCTCATGACCTTCTTGACCCCTACAACCTTTATCACTAGGGCCAGAATCATGTAGAGGATTCCAGCAACAACTATTCCACCTCCTGCATACTGGAGCTTCTCGGCACCGCTCATACCTGCGTACTTTCCAACGGACAAGGCTGCCACCGCTGCATATCCGCCAAGGAAGGCGAACGACGAACCCAAGAAGGCTGGGACCTTCCACTTGGTTATGAAATGGAACATGAGTGTTCCAAGACCGGCCATGAAAAGCGTTGTCTGAATGGATAGCGGAAGTCCGTATCCGTTTACGAGAATTGGTACAAGCATCGTTGCTCCAAACATTGCGAACATGTGCTGCAACCCAAGAACCAGCATCTTTGGAGTTCCAAGCTGCCGTGCGTCCCTGATTGCTTTCTGATTGCCCTGTTGTCTTTCCTGATTGTCCATTGTCATCCTCCTTGGCGATACCTTGGCAAAAGGTCAAAAAAAAGTCAGCCAAAAATGGCTGACACGATTCCAAAACAAAAACGATTGAAGGGAAAAAGAACCCCTATGGTCTTGAACTTCCTTATTCTATTCAAGAAAACCCACTTCATAGGTGAACCTCCGCTCTTCTTTTCTGGTGGAGCCTAACAGAAAACTCCAACAGTGAAAACCCCTCAAAACACTTTTTTTAGAAATTTCAGTAAAAAACAACAAAGCGCAACAACTCTACTGCAACTACTCTATTTCAAAAGCTCCATGCTAGGGTTCTTTCTGTAGAAGAAAGCTCCAATGCCCATGATTATGGCAAACACGACAAGGTATGAAACGGTGAGATACGTTCCATACGACTTCCAGCAGCAGAAGCACATGAAAAGGCACGCCCCAATTCCAAGAGTGGGAAGTGCGAACCTCTTGAACGGACTGAACTGCCTTTCCCTGACTATCAGGTGCACGAAGATGGGGATATAGAGCGCATACTGGGTGACGATCACTATTTCATCGGCCTCCCATGCCATGAGCCAAAGGGGATTGCCCGTGGTGTTCATGACAAGCGGTCCGTTGAAGAAGAGAGCTCCGCATTGGAACAGCCAGAATGCACAGACACCAAGTCCAAGAAGACATGATTTCAATGGCATGCCGGTTGATTTGTCCACCTCCGCAATGAAGGTAGGCTTTGGCCCCTGCCCTCTTACGGCTATCGAATAGAAGCCTCTCATGCATCCAAGGATGACTCCGTTCGTGGTTCCAAGACATGAGACGATGATGAATACGAACACGATTGTGCCCGCTGCATTGCTATGGAAAAGCCTTGAGAATGCAATCTTTGGAAGCCAGTCCCCAGCTTCCACGATCTGGGCGGCGTTCATTGTGGCGCTCATGGAATAAGTGTAGAGCATGTAAATGATTGTGCAGAACAATGCTCCACCCACCAATGCCAATGGGAGGTCCCTCTTTGGATTCTTGAGCTCTGAGTTTATCGTTGTGGCTATGATCCAGCCTTCGTAGGAGAACGCAAAGGCGCACACAGCGGCAAAGAAGCCTCCGCCCTGCGAGATTCCAACGGCCGATGTATCCGTGAATATGCGTATTCCGTTTCCGTTGACAAGTCCAACTATAGTTCCCACCACGCCCATGACGACAAGAGGCACAAGCTTTGCAACCGTCATGCTCACCTGCACCTTGCCTGCAATCTTTGGAGAAAGGGAGTTTATGACGACGGCCAAGACCAAATAGAGGACTGCAATGGACATATTGGCCTGACCAAAGGACTCAAGGCCAAGCAACATGCAGGTGTAGCGTGCGGATATATACGCAAGCGTCGAGCCAATGACGGGATAGTATATGGTTGACATGAACCAACCCATGCAGTATGCAAAACCCTGTCCAAGGGAAGCTTCAGCGTAGTCCACAATACCGTTGCACTTTACGTATTTCGTGCCCATCTCTGCAAATACGCAGGAACACACCACACATATAAGCCCAACGGCTCCAATGACAAGGAGACTATGCCCCATGCTGCCGCCCGTGAGGCTCAGGACCTTCACAGCCTTGAAGAATACCCCTGAGCCAATCACGATGCCTATGACCATAGAGACGGCTGTCTTCAGGTCGTATCTCTTTTCAAGTCTGTTGTCCATCGCGTCCACTTATCCATTATCCATCAACTATGGATATGCAAATCAAAAAAAAACTACTTTATCTTCCTTGCTTCCATGTAGAAGCGCTTCTCGTTGGCTTCGCCCATGCTGAAAGTCTTCCTTGGAAGAGCACCGTCCTTGATTATGGTCTCAAAGAAAGTCCCCTTGTCTATTGCGGGAAGGAACAGTCCAATGTTGCCGTCCTCGCTTCCAAGCTTGTCAGTAACATCTGCACCATGGATGTAGTCAACGCTGTAGCCCTTTGCAATGAGGGCGTCTATGACCTTCTGGAGGGTTCCAGCAGCTATGTTTGCAGATGGATTTTCAAGTGTCACAACGACATGCTTGTCCTTGGTGCAGTAGCCAAAGCTCTGGACATCCTGGTTCTCTATCTTCTTTGCAATGCAGTTGCGGCATCCCACCTTCTCCACATTCACCTTTGCAGCGTTCTTGGAAAGCTCAGCCATGAACACATCCTCAGGAACGTTGAAAAGGACTCTATGGATTGGCTCGAACACAAGGCCTGGGTCGAATATGTTCTCAAGCTCCACAAGACAGAATCTTGCAGGATGGTTCTTTCTCTCTTCTTCCGTAAGGTTCGCCTTTATGTCCTCCCAGCAGCTCTTTGCGGTTGCAAAGCTGTGGTTTCCATCTCCCATTGCAAAGAGAAGAGGATTGGACTTGTCCAAACCGTTAGTGAGAGCCTCGAATGCATTGGCGACAGCATCCATGTCCGCATCAGAATTCACAGCCCAAGCCTGAAGATGTCCGCCGTTCATCATGAGGTCGAAATCGTACACCTGCTTGAGGTTGCTCGTCTTTGCTGCAAGAGGCTCTATGACAGACCTCTTCTCATCGCTTATGAGAACCATGATATGTGGAATCTCAAGAGGAGCGTCCTTTCTTATCTCCTTTCTTGGCGGAATCCTTGACAGGATGGTACCCTCTGTAGCCCTTACGAGGCTCTTGGAATCCTTCTCCCAACTGTAGCGTTCAAGGTCAAGGGCGACCATGAGACCCCATCTGGATACACCTGAGCATGTACGCTTTACAAGGAAGAAAGTCCTTCCGTACGTATCGAAGAGGTCAGCGTCCACGTAGGACTTCATTGTCTTGTTTATGTTCTCGATCCTCTCCTTGGAATCACCGTCTTCAAGATAGCACTCAGGGAAGATAAGGCGCAGCGTGGAAGGAGCATCCCCAACAAGTTTGGAGACATCCTCCCAATAGTTCTTTTCAGATGTATACTGGTCGCATGCAACGACAGCCCACTTGGAAAGGTCCGTCCCCTTCTTTGGAATCATGATATCGGCCGCCATCAGGCCCATTGGCTTGAGTCTGCTATTGATGTCGCTCATTTTTTCGTCCTCTTGTTCTTTTTGTACTTCAGCGTGCCACAAAGCGCACTGGAGTCCATTCTACGTCTTAGAACCAGGAATCGCAACAACATTGTTCCTTTTTTGTGCCCGATTTGTTATTATAAAATCATGTTGCAACGCAGAAGGGTCTTCGACATCACCAACATGATAACCAACTACACGTTCATGGTATGCCTACTGCTATGTGCACTCTACGCCGCATCGCTCTGGTTCAGCCTTGACGCAGCCTTCGTGCACTTCATAGTGATCGCCTGCGGAGTCCTTGCATGCTCGGTGGCTGCTGCATCGGCGGCCCTATTCATCGTTGCAGTCGTCTTCTGGATCCTGGACGGCCACCCACGCGTAGGACTCGCCCTATGGTCGCTTCTACGAGGAGCCATCTGTCTGGCCCTAATGGTCGCTGTCTACACGTTCGCCACAGTCACCACGACAGGCCTTGAGGTACGCCTATGAAGGCCATACGCGGTGCAAACTCCGTCAAGACCGATACCCCTGAGTCCATCTCCTTTGCTGCGAACGAGCTATTTTCCAAGATGCTGGCTTGCAACGATTTGGTGGAAGCGGACATAGAGGGCCTCATCATCTCACATACAAAAGACCTACGCTCCCTAAACAGTGCAACCGCCCTGCGCCGCACCGGAAAATGCAAGGAGGTTCCCCTCTTCTGCGTCCAGGAAGCGGACATAGAAGGCTCAATGCCTCATGTGATACGGATGATGATGTTTGTGGAAAAACCATCGTTGTCTACGGTCTCACACGTCTACTTAGGAGAGGCCGCAAAGCTACGACCTGATTTGCAGAAATAATCTCTTTTGAATTACTCATTCACAAAATGCATGTTTAAACAATGACAAGAAAAGACAGGGTTTTGTGAAAAACCTCCACAAAACCCTAGCTTTTATAAAACTGTGAAATAAGTCAATCGTATTAGTTCGATTTCCTTTCTCAATAACCAGTTGAACTATTGTAGTTCATGACGCTTTCAATTGAATTGCTGTTCGAATCCTTATAGTTGCCGCTCGTTCCTGTCTCCACCCAACAAATGGATGCGTTGCCGTAATCCTTGTCCGATGAATTTTCATCCCTATTGACGTAAATCAACTCATTTTCAATCTTTTCACTGCCGACGACTCCATTTAGGAACAAGTAAAGGATTCCATGAGTGTTCGAATTTTGTCTATCGAAAGAGCCTGCAAACTTCAAAGACCCTATGTTCGACGAACCTTCTTTCGTAAGGAAAAGTCTTGAAACATTGGCTGACTGTTCCATCGTCACAACCATTTCACCAATGGAGGAACAATCCAAATCAACCGTTATGTTCATTGCAGAGTTTCTGTGGCTATCATAATGAAGGTCAAGCTTTGAGAACTTTACATTCTTCAATACCAAACTTCCATAAACTACGGAACTCTTCTCGATGGCAGTTTCTACAGTATAGGTTATCGAGTTTTGTTTTGAGCCATCACCTAGAATTCCAACCAAAGCAAGTGAACCAGTCGTAGTACAGTCCTCCAAATTACCAAGTACACAACCAGCGATTCCACCATGCTTCGATTCAGCACCGCTTACATTCCCTTTGTTGTTTGAATTCTTGATTGAAAGGTTCTTTGTATCATTGTAACCTACGATTCCGCCTGCGCGATTGGAAGCAGAAACATCACCGTAGTTTGTACATCCCTCTATAGTGATTGTACGGCATCCCCCTACGATACCACCTGCGTCACCTTTGATGGAACCTGAAGCCTTTATCTCACCATTATTCTCGCAGTTTTCAATCCTTAGTTTTCCAGATTCATCCGCAGTCCAGCCCAAGATTCCTCCAACAGGTTCGTTTGTAGACGATACATCACCATAGTTCTTGCAATTTGATATGGTCCAACCATTTGTTCCATTTCCCTTGACGGTTACGACTATACCTGCAGTCTTGCCTTGGGTTTCAGAGGACGCTCTGTTATTCAGATTGACATAGCTGACGACACTGTCAATACTTCCACCATCTCCAAGGGCAGCCACGACACCAGAGACATCTCTACCAGAAACCTCACCCTTGACCGTGAAATTGCAAATCTTTCCATCTGCATAGCCAAACAAGGCTCTGTAGGAAGATTTCCCATTTGCATTGTCAATCATCAAACCATCAATTGTATGACCATTTCCATCGAAGGAACCTGAAAACAGCTGACCGGAAATAGAACTACCTTCTGCATCCTTGTACTGTCCAATTGGAGTCCAAGGCTTGGAGGCAAGGTCTACATCAACGTCAAGACAAACGGCTTTGTCTTCAAAGCTGTTTCCTTCGTTCACAAGCTTCGCAAGTCCTGCAAGCTGTGATGCTTCCGTAAGGACGAAATCCGTCTTGTCTTCAGCATACCATGTAGTGTCAACGGAATTCCCATCCCACACGGAGACAACCCTTGGAGCCTCTGGCTGAGGCTGGACCTCGTCTTCGCAGGAGACGGCAAGCAGAGCCATGAGCATGCAAAGCGATACAATCAAAACGTTCTTATTCATCGTATACCCCTTTGACAGAAGGGGCTTTGTTTCCTCCTCCCCAACTGACAGACGTCAGTCTACCCCCCCAAGCATATTGTCAAGTGAATGGCATCTCGGTTTGTGGGCTGTTGGGGCTGACCGGGTCATTGGGACGCTTAGGGCTTATAAGGCTGTTAAGGCTCTTGAAGACGGTTGAATTTATGGTTGCAGTAGAGCGCTTTGGAGCGTGCCTGAGTGTATCTGTGTGTTCCTGATAGTACCTGAGCGTCCACTCCCAAAACTCTAGACCGTTTTGGAATGTCTGGATTGACCAGAGAGGTTAGTCTGACCAGTTAGTCCAGTCAGGCTAGAGCGATTAGAACGCAAGAGAGGCAAATAGAAAAAGATTACTTAGACCCTTCTAGAAGGGAGGTTGCATCGAATGCACCCTGTCTCACCATGACGTAGGGTTTTACAGTGGCGTCGATCAATGTGGAAGGAACAGTGCCCTGAACCTCCTTGTCACGAACAAGGCCATCGACCATAGCCTCGAAGCGACGGCAGATGTCAGTGAAATTCAGAAGGGATGGTTCTCCAGCCATGTTTACACTTGTAGAATAGATGGGCATTCCTGTAAGTTTCAAAAGCTTTTGGAGAAAAGGGTCTGCAGGGACCCTTATTGCGGTCTTCCTACCATCCTTGGTGCCAAGGATCACCGTAAGAGGAGCAGGCCAGGAAGCAAGGATATCCAAAGGGATGGAAACGCACAGATCCTTTGCCTGCTCTATCGTCGCAAGTATGAGAAAAGGTTTGTTCTCAGGCCTTCCCTTGAGATCCATGAGCGCCTTGTCTCCAATGCGATAGGCTGCGCACAGCCCATATATCGTATCGCAGGGAAGGACTACGACGCCTCCGTCTCTAATCAAAGTTGAAATTGTTTCCAAAGTTTCCTGGTTCGTCTTGTTCAGAATCATCGCTGTCTTTCCCTTTCCTTCCAATTATCCAGACAAGAAGCGTCGCCACAAGAGAGGCTCCAGCAGCAAGCCCTAGGCAAGCGGCAGGGCTCCATGGAGTGAACGGCTTTGCAGCATCCGAAGAAACCGTCTGGTCCAGAGCCTTTTCCCGAGAGGGAACGGCATCCTGTGTCTCGAACCTATAGACATCGTCGCCATCCACCTTATAGCCTAGGTTCATGGCGGCAGAACGTATGCCATCCTCAGTGGAAAGCTCCTCTTCCTGGATTTTTAGATTTTCCAATTCGACCCTGTCCCTGTCAAGACGGTATTCATTGGCCTTCAATTGCCTCTCGAGCTCTTTATTGGCAAAAAAACCTCGTTCACCCATGAATGCGGACATTAAACTGAACAAACATAGGGTTATCACTATAAATAGGACCACGTATTTCCTTGCCATCTCACATCCTTTCGAATATAATAGCGCTTAATCGAGGAAAATGCAAAAGGAAGCTTTTCCAGTTTCCTCGGGCAAACAAAGAAACGCAAGGCCTATTGGGAGGTCCTCAATGAGCAAGAAAAAAGGTTTTAGGACTGTAGTTGCAACGGTCATCGTCACGCTTGTGGTACTAGCGGCTCTTTCATACGCCACACTCAAGTACATTGCACCTGCCTACCAGCTTAATCAGAACAAGATATATCAGGTTGCGGTCAAAGTGTTCCCTCTCATTCTGGGAATCACACTCATAGCCATAGCATCTGTACTCGCAGGAGGAAAGGATGATGAGGAGGACGAAGACGACAAGCTCCCTCCAAACGCCTACGACTCCACTCTCTTCGACGAGCCAAAGGACGATCCAACGGCAAAAGACGTTGACTCTGGGTCTGCTCAGGACAACGAACCAACAGAGACAGGCAAGCAGGAAGAGGCACCGTTCGTATCGGTATTCGAGACGTATTCGGACGAGGATGGCTCTTCGAAGAACGTAGAACCTCAAGAGGAAGCCACCTCAGAAGAAACCTCAGAGCCTGAAGAAAAGCCTGCTGAAGAACCTGTAGAGGCTGAAGCCGTTGAGGAACCTGCGCCAGAGGCCGAAGAAAAGGCTGTAGAAGAGCAGCCAAACGAGGATGCCAACAAGCCCCTTATCGATGCAATCAAGGCCTTGTCCGACAAGATAGACGACTTCGCCGCAGCGGTCGTCTATGGAACGGAAGACAGCGAAGAAGACGATGAAGAGTACTACGACGGGGAGGAAGAGGAAGATCCAATCTACGAAGGACTCGACAGAATAGAAGTCCAGCTTGAAAAGCTTACGCAGGCAATCTCCCAGATGGCGGACAACATCCATGGAAACATTGTCGTTGCGCCTCAGCCGGTCGCACCTGTAGAGCCAGCCCAGCCAGAGGAAGCTGAAGTCAAGGAAGAACCAAATGCGGTTGAAGAAACCAAGGAAGAAACGATAGAGCCAGCAAAGCCTGTCGAACATGTACAGCCCATAGCGGTTTCAAACGACAACACGGGCGGCATGCTCTACAGGAACTACGAAGGAAGCGAGGCAAGGCAGAAGGCCATGGCTGAATACGACAGCGCAAAGGAATTTGGCTATGACCTCACAGTCGCACTCGTTGACCTCTCGCTTTCGCAGGTCGCCCTTGCACTTGGAGAGATAGGCGACTTCGTTGACGTAGAAGGCAAGACCCTTGTGATCATACCTTTCTCGAACGAAGATGAAGCGAAGGCTGAGCTAGACAAGCTTGAAGCTACGTACAAGTCAAGCACCTACACAGCAGGAAGCGACATTAGCTTTGAGGAACTTGCAAGCGGAATAGTAGAATAAGGAAAAAAGTGGAATTAAAAAAAGCAACCCGGAGAGAGAAATCAATCCGGGTTGTTTATTTCAAAGGAGTAGCGGTCTCTGCAAAGGACAGTGTTCTCGAAGATCTCGCGGGCTTCGTCTTTAAGAAGATTCAATTCCTTGTCAGTGTATCTGGGGCTGTAATGGATCAGCCCCAGTTTTTTTGCACCCGCATTCAGGGCAATGGTTGCAGCCTGCGAGCTGGTCATGTGCTTCTTCTCGTATGCATCCTGAGCCAAATCTCTGGTGAACATACCTTCGCATAGAAGAAGGTCTGCATCCTTCACATGGTCGGCTATGTACCCTAGGTACATGGTGTCGGTGATGTATGCGAACTTCACCCCTCTTCTAGGATTGCCCAGGACCTGCGATGGCTCTATGACCCTGCCGTCATCGAGTTCAACGGACATGCCTCTTTGGAGCTGACCCCACATTGGACCGCATGGAATCCCAAGGGCCTTTGCATTCTCAACGCTGAACTCCCCCGCCCTGTCCTTTTCCGTAAGCACATAGCCAAAGCACGGCTTTGTATGAAGCAGAGGCACGGCTTCGACAGTAAAGTCCTCGCCGTCTATTATCAGACCGGGCTTTACAGGAACAAACCGTATCTCGTAGTTTATGTACATATCGAGGATTCGCCTGTTTGCATCTATGTACTCCTTCAGCATATCAGGACCATAGATGTAGAGAGGCTCGGTTCTATCCACCTGGGACGAAAGCATAAGAAGCCCTGGAAGTCCAGTCACGTGGTCTGCATGCATGTGGCTTATGAATATGCGGTTTATGCGCTTCCAATGCAGGTTGAGCATCTTGAGCGATACCTGTGTGCCTTCGCCGCAGTCAAAGAGCATAAGCTCACCGTTTCTTCTGACCATTGCCGATGTAAGGAACCTCCCAGGGAGGGGTTGCATTCCGCTTGTACCAAGTACGAAAACTTCCAGACTCATGGTGACAATACTATCAGTTTTACAAAGAGGTGAAAAGGCGCATTGGTGTTATGCGACGAGTCTTTCCCAATGCAATCCAAACCGATGCAGCGGAAAGGACCATAAGGCATACGGATATGAAAAGAACGGACTTCCACGGAATATCGACAACGAAATCCAAGAGGTAGAACGAAAGGCTTTGAAGGCCTTTATTCGACAGTGCACTCAAAACGGGTCCAAGCCCGTATCCAATCCCAATTCCCAATCCTATACCAAGGACTATGCCTGCGACCGTCACGGAGCTTACGCTTATGAAAGCGGAAAGCCTGACTTGGGAGTCTGCCATTCCTATGAGCTTTGCAATGGAAATTGGCTTCATATCGTCCTGTATCATCTGCTGGGCTACAGACGATGTATAGAACGCAGCCACGACGATCACAATCAAAAGTATTATGAGAATCATCTGCTTGCTTGTCACGAAATTGTTGTAGACCGATACGTTGTGTTCGTTCCAAGTCGAGATTTCCCGCAAGGACAGCCCTTCGTTCTTTAAAACAAGGTCGGCTATCACATCATCAAGGCGCTCAATGTAGGTGTCTCCTACAAGGACTTCAACGCTCGCGGAGGAAGATGACGTGAAAAGCGTTCGTGCATATTCCTTGTCCACAAAGGAAAGCATTGAATCAAGCTGGTCATAGCCACTATGGAATATGGCCTCGACCCTCACAAGAACAGGTCTTGGAGACCTTGAAGCATCGTCTGGGACTATCATGAGCGCAACCCTGTCTCCAATTGAAACTCCAAGCTTGGAGGCCGTGGCACGGCTTAGGGCTATTCCCTTTAGGTTGGACGGTTCAAGGTCAGTGGTCTCGAACGACACCTGAGAGAGACGGCTTTCGTTGAAGTAGTCGCTTGATACACCCTTCACCAACAACGAAGACGTAGAACTTGAAGAATAGACCAAAGCATAGCCTGACACAACGGAATCGGCATGAAGGATCATTGCATCATCTGTTACCAAGCCATCGTAGGCAACACCTTGGATCTGCAAATGACCGTCTGAAAGGTATATGTACTTGTTGGTGATACCAGCTATCATGCTCTCTGAAAAGATGAGGGCGCATACCAGCGGGGCCATGACAAAGGCTATGAGGACAAGACAACCAAGGAGTCTGCCTTTCTTGAATATCCTCTTTGCACTCCAGAACTTGACAAATGGGTTCACAACAGCACTCCCGTTCATACATCCAAACCAAGACCTTTTTCAAGGCTCAGAGCATGGTTCTTTAGAAGGTAGACATTGTCACACCTGTATGCAAAGTCGTTGTTGTGGGTCACAAGAAGAAGACTCCTGCCATCCTCTTTCACTAGGTCAAGAAGAAGGCGCTCCACCTCCTGTGCGTTCTCTTCGTCCAAGGCTCCGGTAGGTTCATCCGCCATTATGACATCGGGCTCGTTCATAAGCGCCCTGCATATTGCGATGCGTTGCTTCTCGCCACCGGAAAGCTGGCTTGGAAGATGATGTGTCCTATCGCCAAGGCCAAGTCGCTCCAAAAGCGAAAGTGCCCTTGGCCTAGAATCCCTAGCGGTTCTGCCAGCTATCATGGCGGGGGCCATCACATTCTCCAGAGCCGTGAAATCCTCAAGAAGAAGGTTGGCTTGGAAAATGAAGCCAATATGGAGGTTTCTAAGAGAGGATCTCCTTTTATCATCAAGAGTTGCAAAATCAACACCATTGCAAAGGACCTTTCCTGACGTAGGGCTGTCCAGACCACCTGCAATATGAAGGAGCGTACTCTTGCCGCTTCCGCTCTTTCCTATTATTGCCGTGGACTCACCGCGCGCAATGCAAAGGCCAACATCCTCAAGGATGGTTATCTCCCCTTCTCCGTCCTGAGCGGCTTTGAAACGCTTGGTTACATCCAAAAGCTGGATGGGCTTATCGAACTGCTTGGCAAACGGCCTATCGATATGGTCTCCAATCTGTCTATCAGTAGGATGCATTGAATATCACCTCCATGATTTCATGTCTATATGTCCTTCTGCACCCCATATAGGTGAAGACAACGGCAAGTATGAATACGAATCCACAGGAAAGCATTATCTCCAAAGGAGATGTGTTTGCTTGGAACTGCAGGAATCCAAGAACTGTTGCACTGCCGGTGAAGAACCTTGCCACGGTATCTGCAAAATCCAAAAGAGCCTGGAGGTTGTTCACGGCAAGGATTCCAAGCAAAACCCCAATGACCTCTCCTATGAGGCACACGAGGACGCCCTGCAGCACGAAAATTGAATTTACGGTCGCCCTGGTACACCCTAGAGCCCTAAGCATGGCCCCCTCTTGCTGCCTATTTCTCAAAAGCCTCCTCGTGCTGTTCTTGAGGTTCACGCATATTATCAGGAACATGAATGCAAGGAAAATGTACATGAGGGCCTTCTCAAGCATAAGAGCGGAATACAAAGCCCTGTTGTACTCCTTCCAGGTAACGGCCTTTGAGTCTGGAGAAAGCTCTGCTATACGAGAAGCCACGAATTCGGGATTCTGCGTGTATATCCCAATTCTGACGGAGGATTCACCCATAAGCGAAAGAAGCCACTGATAGTCAACGAAGATCGTACTTGAACTGAACTCCGTCATTGATGATCCAAAAAGCGCACCAATAGCCATTCTTGTGGAATAAGGTACAACCGTTGCAGTCCTTCCAGGTTTTAGGAACGTCACCTCCACATCGTCTCCGCTATGCAGCGAAAGGGTGTTCATCATGGTATATGAAACTGCAACCCCATCCATTCCAACTGGTTCGCCTGCAATGAAATGAAGGCTTTGTGCCATGCGCTCGCTGTAATAGGCGTCGTTGCTGTACGCCCTAACCCTTGCACTCGTGCTCTTGCCACTCGTTTTGTCAACGACAAGGGCATACGTCTCTATGTATTCGAATGCAAAATCAATGCCCGGAATCCCAGAGACATCGTCCAAACCAAGGGACAAGCCGTCGTTTCCACTGGAAGGCTCAACGGAGACATCGAACGACTCCAAAGCCCTGAGCTGGTCCAACTGCGCAGTCTGAAGGCCGTTCATCACGGACGAAATGACAAGAAGAGCCGCAAGGCCCAAGGCAATGCCAAGGACAATGACCACGCTCGAGGTCCTTTGCCCCTTGCCTTTGGAGAATGCATATTTCAAAGCCGTCCTCAAAATGAACATCAAAACCCTCTGATCAAAGGTATTCTATCCTATCGACCCTTCTGTTGTCTTCTCTGTAATAGACATTGGCGACAGGTCTTCCAGAATCGTACAGCGTCCTGACCTTGCCAGTACCTTCCTTTCCGTAGACCGTCCTTGAAGAGATGGCCCCACTGGCATCGAACTCCTCCAACGAAGAAAGCACGCCTTGCTCGTACACGCCATACGAAAAACCCCCGTCATCAAAAGTCGTACGTACACCCACCAAGACATCGTCTTCATACAGGTATTCCACAGTCGAACCAAGACCGATTTTCCTGAGTAGAGCACCTTCGACTGAATACTCGTATATGTAGTCCCCATCGACGATGACTATGTCTCCATTCTCGTTGGTATCATAGTTCCCAGCAAGCAGCTCTGCAAACGAAGAGGTGTCTATCCTTTGCCCGTTTTGGATTACAAAGGAATCTTCTGTATATGTAAGAACACCGTCCCTCTTGACCGCGACAAGTTCGTTGCCATACGGACTTCTTAGAAAGAACACAGTGTGGGATACACCTGACGACGAGTCCACAGTCGTGCACATGACAAGCCTTCCATCTATGTACTGGTAGGAAGTCGTCGTCTCAACCCCATCCCTTGAACTTGTCTCCTTGACGAGGTAGCCATCCTCATACTCAAGTGTCAGGGTCTCGCCAGGATACTCCTTGACAACGACATCCCTTGGGCCAACGGCAAAGGCCATGGACTGAGCAAAGAGACCCATAGCTACGAATGCAACCAGAACAAGGAACGAACGTCTCATCAAGCTACTTGTCAAGACCAGCAAGACCGGTGAGGAACTCGTCCTTGTCGAATACATGGATGTCCTCATAGTGCTCACCGGTTCCTACGAATGCGATTGGAATGCCTATCTGAACCAGAGCACCTGCCTTGGAGGCGGAGTCGTACTTGGTAAGGATGAGGGCTTCAAGACCAACCGCATCGTTGAATATCTGAGCCTGACTTATGGAGTTCTGCCCCGTAGTGGCATCCACAACGAGGATTTTCTTGTAGCAGTCGGGCTCTATGCGGTTTCTGATTATCTTGTCTATCTTCTGGAGCTCCTTTACAAGGTTCTCCTTGTTGTGCATCCTTCCAGCGGTATCGCACAGGATAAGGTCATCACCTTTGGCCAAAGCGCTGGATATTGCATCATAGACTACAGCTCCAGGATCGCTTCCGTTCTCCTGCCTTACGATCCTTGTTCCAGTCCTTTGCGCATGGAGGTCAAGCTGGTCTATTGCAGCAGCCCTGAACGTATCGGCCGCCGCCATCACGACCTTGTAGCCCTTCTTTCCATAGTACGAAGCCATCTTTGCAATGGAAGTTGTCTTTCCAACTCCGTTGACTCCAAGTATGAGATAGACGTTGAGCTTACCCTTTTTTGGGACAAGTTCAGTGCCGCTCACCTTGTCGCCAAGAAGCTCCTTTACAATACCAAGGAACTCCTCCTGCGTCTGGGGCTTGCGCTCCTTGACCTCGTCGCTTATCATCATGGCGTTCTTTGCGCCAAAATCGCCTTCTATGAGAAGATCCTCAAGGTCCTCGAAGAACTGAGAATCAAGCGTCTTCTTGAATCCAAAGAGTGCCTTGAGCTTTGCTCCCAATCCAAATTTGAACATATATGCTCCTTCAAGGTGAGATGTATTCAGAACATCTATAGTATTCTATAAGCTTTGCAGCCAGGTCGGTCAAGGATAGGACCAAAGCCCCGTCAAGGGCAATGCCAGCAGCCTCATACCATTGGCTACCTGAACCTCCAAGGGAACCAGCAGCTATCCTAAGACCAAATATCAGGAGGCTTCGTGCAAACGAGCCGTAGAAGTCGTCCTTCGCCTTCTCGTAGAGGCCTGTATCGTCCATCCACTGAGGCTTGAGCTCCACGAACAAGCTGCCAACTGGGTCTGCAAGGCTTATCGTCTTGTTCGAGTACCCGTCTGCAGAGAACCTAAGAACAAGAGGCAGCGTGTAACCTTCAACGACAAGAGGTGTGTCTCCAAGAAGCTGTCCATCATAGTAGACTCTGGATGCAGGATGGGAATCCACGCTCACAGGACTGTATTCAGGAACGCTCAGGCTCGTTTCTATGGTGCAGACCTCGTTTTCAGGGATTTGGGTCCTGAAACGACGCGTCCCATACCCTTGCTTTGAAACCTCGAACGTATGATCGCCAGACGAAACCAGCAGGTATCCATCCACCATTGGGGCCACGACACCATCCACCACTACATTTGAACCTTGGGGTATCCCATCAAGGCTCAGAAGCGACACAGGATAGGCAAAGAAGAACCTTGCCAACGAAAGTACCGCTTTTGCAGGAAGAGTCCCCTGCTCCTGGGATACGATCTCAAAGCAAAGCTCTACAGAGTCATAGGCCTTTCTATAGACATACACAGCCGTATGCCAGAACCCACCAAGACTGTCCGTTACAGGTACCACCAGCATGTCCGCACCTGAAAGGCTGCACGCAAGCTGAAGCGAAAGGCTGTCGTTTTCAGATACGGCCTTTGCAATGTCAAAGTCCGCACCCAATGAATTTGGGACGCCTACATATTTCACGGAGAAATCTCCACGCTCTTCATCCACTGCGTTGGCTGCATTGGAAAGATCCTTCCCCAAGGCCTCCTCATACGCTGAACGAGCCTTCTCAACAGCATTTCCGTCTTCACTCGAATACGCCTTGTCCAAGGCTTCTCCAAGGGTCTTGAGCTGTGAGAGCCTGTCATCATTGGCCCAGTCCTGCACTACTGCATCGTCGTACGGAATGGATGTGAAGAAGGCCTCCATATATGAAGACAACACTTGGTTCTGAGGAACAATCATAACGCTGTAGTCCTTTGCCCAAACCTGTGCAAGGGCGCACAGAGACAAGGCAAGGAACACCAAAAGCGCAAAGGGCCTCTTCACCTACTTCTCCTGATTCCACCTCAGGTAGGCTTCTATGAAGTTGTCTATGTCTCCGTCCATGACGGCCTGGATGTTTCCGGTCTGCTCACCGGTCCTTGCATCCTTGACCATTGTGTACGGCTGGAACACATAGCTACGAATCTGTGAACCCCAGGATATGTCCTTCTTCTCAATGGCCTCGGCCTTGTGCTCCTCTGCAAGCTTTTCGCTGTAGTAGTCGTACAAACGGCTCTTGAGCATCTTGAAGCATTTGTCCTTGTTCATTATCTGAGAACGCTCATTCTGGCACTGGACCACGATTCCGGTTGGATAGTGGGTTATGCGCACAGCGGAATCGGTCTTGTTGACGTGCTGTCCTCCGGCGCCTCCTGCCCTGTAGGTGTCTATCCTTATGTCCTCAGGTTTGATTTCTATATCTATGTTGTCGTCCACAACCGGCGAGGCGTACACAGACGAGAACGATGTGTGACGTCTTGCATTGGAGTCGAATGGGGATATTCTGACAAGTCTGTGGACACCGGCCTCACCTTTGAGGTAGCCAAAAGCATACGGACCCGTGACCTGTATGGTCACGCTCTTGTAGCCGCCTTCGTCCTCCAGGGTGTCAAGGATCTCAGTCTTGAACCTGTGTCTTTCACACCATCTAAGGTACATCCTCATGAGCATGGATGTCCAATCACAGGCTTCTGTTCCACCTGCTCCGGCATGGATCGTCAGGAACATGTCGCCCTTGTCGTACTTTCCATTGAGGAGGGTCTTGAGCTTGAGAGGCTTGTACTCAGCTTCTATTTCAAGGATCTTTGCATCCACCTCTGCGGCGTACTCTTCGTTGCCGTCGTCCTCTTCCTCGTAGAGTTCTATGAGGTCATAGACCTCGGCTATGTCAGAGAGCAGTTTTTCAAAAGGATTTATCGTATCCTTTATTGCGTTTATTTGGGAAAAGACAGAATCGGCCTTCTGCTTGTCGCCCCAGAAATCGGGCTCGAGGGTCTGCTTTTCAAGTTCAGAGAGTTTAGATTTCAACCCTTCCGGGTCAAAGTCCCCTCCAGATTGCTTGGGAGTCTTCGTTAAGCTGTTCAAGTAGAGCTCTGTTCTGAAGTGTCATTGTTCTTCTCCTTTCTTTTTTCCATCCGTAGACCAATCGTCAAACGGGTATCCTGAAGAGGCTCCAACGAAAGCCTTCTTCGAATCTTTAGTTGAGTATACTCGTAAACGGACTTGTCTCCAAGACAGGTTCTGACTTTTTGTTCGTAATTCTCGCTGGACACGAACGAAGCCTCGCTCAATGCAATTGATATGCTGAAAGGAGCCGTTCTGTCCGCAATGGACAACATATTCGTCTCGACGGGGCTTTCGCTTATGACAGCTCCGTCTCCATCCTTCACATCGTAGGCCTTTGGCAAGGCAAGGTCCAAGGTGCAGCAGTACTCGAAGCCATCCAGCCTTGAGTTGTCAAGGTTCTCTATCTCGATCTCCACCATTACGGTGGATTGCCTGAACTTGAAGCGCTTGGTGATGTTCACCGGTATCTTTCCAAGTTCCAATGCCGGAGCCTTTGCAAAGAAATCCACCCTTCTTTTGTCCAAAGGCGTCACCTCGTAGATCTTCGACGAAAGGCTTGTCTCCTTGCCGGTGCTGCAGTCTATGAAACTGTCTGCAAAAAGGCCCTCGCCGGTGTGCATTGCCATATCATACGAGACCGTAGACATGTTGAGTCTGCTTATGACCGCACCCTTCGTGTTCAAGTAGCACACATTGGTTTTCCCCGCCACTATGTACTCGCCGTGCTTTGCAAAGTCCAGATACGCCATCTGGGGGATCATTGACCCTTGGGTCTTTGCAAGTATGGATTCTATCTCGCACAGGCAACGGTTAGAGACCCTCCTTATGGCTGGGCTCATTCCCTGCTCAGGAATATAGAGGCCGCAGGCACTGGCCTTGAGGAAGAGCTTTTCCATATTCTTCCTTTCGTCGGTGTTCTTCTTGCACTCCCTCATGGCCTCCCTGAGGAGGTTCAGTATTCCAAGGTTTCTGGAAAGCACTGGATTTTCAAGTATGTACTGGTTGATGGAAAGGGCCTTCCCCATTGAGATGTCCCTTCCATAGACGCCGGCTGGCAGGTAGAACGAACGCTTGACCTCGTTCTGGGAAAGGAAAACGGATGGAAGTGTGCTGTTTGCACCAAGTTTGGAGTACAGCAAGGGGAACACCGCATTGGAACCCTCCAAAGGTGCAAGCTGGTCAAGGTTTATCATTATCGTGTTTATGAGACCTGAAACCCCAAGTGCAAGCTTCTCCATATCAGCCAAGTACTTGTCCAATGACGAAATGCCCCTTGAGAAATCATACGTCTCCCTTGAGAACCTATCGTCGAACGGAATCACAAGCGATGTCTTCCCCATCTCGTCCATGTAGAACGGCTTGTTCATGAGCTGTCCGTTGACCATTTGGTTGTATGAGGAAATCAGGATGTAGTCCAAACCGCTTACGCTCATCATTGGGATGAGCGATGGTGTGAAGATTTGGTTGTAGCACCAAAGGCCCTTTGGCTTTTTGGTAAACCTCTTTCTGATATAGGTCGTGGTCTTCTCCACATGGGCGGAGCGCTCGTGTGCAGGGAGCAGGGAAAGAACGACATCATAGTATCCGGACGACAATATCTCCATTTGACCTTTGCGGCAAAGGTCGCAGATGAGCATGTTTATCTCCGGATGGTTGGCCTCATAGTATTCATACTCGCTTGCGCTCAGGTGGAACAGCAGCTTGTACCCTGGATTCTGGTACACGGTCGTAAGCAAAGGCTTGAGCTGGGATGACAGCAGAACCTCGTACTCCTCCGACGAAGATCCAAAGGGTAGTTGGCTGTATGCTCCAAGGATGTACTGCATCTTATGGTTCCTTTCGTGCCTTCCAAGCTATACCACCATTGCGGTCGCTATTGCGTTGGCTACACTCTCTTTCTGATTATGTGCCTAGGACAGGCCTGGGCCGCTTTGCACACCTCTTCCAAGGATGCCTTATCATAATCCAACGTTGCGAGGTTCTGGTCAACAGTGAAACCGGCCTCCGGGAACTTTGTTTCGCATATTCTGCATCCAATGCACCCTACTTTGCAGACCTTCCTCACTTCAGAGCCCTTTTCATGGCTGTTGCAAGCCACAACGTACTGGCTGTCCGCAGGTATGAGCTTTATGACTCCGTTTGGACATACCTTCGTGCAGCTTCCACAGCCTTGGCACAACGAAGCATCCACTTCAAGGGCTCCATTCTCCTTTCTCTTTATGGCACCTGTGGTGCAAACGGACATACAGGAGCCAAGATGAAGGCATCCTGACTTGCATCCATTGTCACCCCTGAAGAGGATCGAGGCGGCGTTGCAGTCCGGTATTCCTTTGTAGTCGAACTCCTTCGTAGTGCTCTCGCAGTCACCGCTGCAGAATATGTACGCAACCTTCTTCTGAGCCATCTTCACTTCAACGCCAAGGACCTGGGCCATGCGCTTTGCAAGCTCTTCTCCACCAGGTGAGCAAAGGCCAGGAAGGACCTTGCCTTGGTATACGGCATCGGCATAGGCCGAGCATCCTGCAAAACCGCATCCTCCGCAGTTGGCACCCGGCATCATGCCTTCCAGCTCTTCAAGCTTGCTGTCCTTTGGAGAAGTAAGCTTGCGGTCCGCTATTGCAAGTCCAAGCCCAAGGACGGCGCCAAGACCGGCTATTATCAAAAAAGCATTAAGTATCGCTGTCATAAAATCCACCTATCACACAAGACCAAGGTTGTATAGAAGCGTCTTGTCGAACGCCATGAACGCAAGGGCCATGAGACCCGCCGATATGAACGCTATTGGAACGCCTTTGAAGAGTCTTCTGACAGGCTTGAGTTCAAGGCGCTCCCTTATGTTGCTCATAAGGACTATGGCCATGGTGAAGCCAAGACCCGCAGAGACTCCGGAAGTGAAGGACTCAAGCAGGTTGAACGACTCGTCAACGTTTATAAGGGCTATTCCCAGGACAGCGCAGTTGGTCGTTATGAGAGGAAGGAATATCCCAAGGGCCTTGTACAACGCAGGGCTCATCTTCTTGAGAACCATCTCGACCAACTGGACAAGCGCGGCTATGACTAGTATGAACGCTATGGTCTTGAGGTACTGAAGGTTGAGCGGAACAAGAAGCCCCTCGTAGACGCACCAGCACACAACGGACGCAACACCGGTTACGAACGTTACGGCAAAACCCATTCCAATGGCGCTCTCGCTGTTTTTGGAAACTCCAATGAAAGGGCAAAGGCCCATGAACTGAACGAGTATGAAGTTGCTTATGAACACATACGTCACGATTATTCCAATGTAGCTCATTCAGTCACCTCCTCTGTCTTGGCTTCCTGAACGGGATTCTCCAAAACCTTGGCTTTCGCAGCATTCCGTTCGGTGACCCACTGGAAGAACGCCTTGAGATATCCCATGAGGAGCAGAGCCCCGGCTGCGAGCGTCATGACCCTTACAGGAGAGCTTTCCATGAACGGGATGTGAACCACCCCGTCCCAGTCTCCTATTGGTATGAACGTTATGGTTCCAGCCCCAATGACCTCCCTTATCACGGATATAAGAGAGAGTGACATGGTGAAGCCAAGACCCATCCCTATTGCATCCAATGCAGAATCGAGCACGGAGTTCTTGCTTGCAAAGGCCTCGGCTCTGCCAAGGATTATGCAGTTGACGACTATTAGAGGAAGGTACACACCCAAAGCCTCATAGACGCTTGGAAGGAATGCATGGAACACCATCTCGACCACGGTCACGAACGACGCAATGACCACGATGTAGCACGGAATCCTTACACTGTTTGGAATTATGTTCTTCAAAAGAGATATGAATATGTTGCTGAAAAGAAGAACGAAGAGAACGCCCGCCCCCATTCCCAATGCATTCACCAGCTGAGTGGTGACGGCAAGGGTTGGACACATGCCAAGCATGATGATGAAGGTTGGATTCTCCCTGAACAGTCCTTTGGTAAGTTCCTTGATATGCCCGCTCATCTTGAAGCCTCCTTCATTGCATAGATGTAGTCCGCACCTTCCTTGAGTGCAGACGAAATGCCGGAGAACGTCATGGTAGCACCGCTGACGGCTGCGGAATCGGTCTCTGAAAGCATGCTCTTGGATGTAGGCACGACCTCTCCAGATCCGCCCTTACCAATGAACTTGTCCATGTACCCTTCGTTGTGGGCCTTCTTTCCAACGCCCGGGGTCTCGCTGTCGCTTACAATCGTGACGGCCGTTACGGCTCCGCTTGCATCGTATCCGGCAAGAAGCGTTATGTCGCCGCCATAGCCCCTTGTCGTAAGGCCAAGTATATAGCCTGCAGGGTTTCCGTTTTCATAAAGAGGATGCAGGTAATCTATGCAACCCTCTTCCACCACAGTCTTTTCACCTATCGAAAGGCCGTTCGATACCTCTTCCAAGGCCCTCGTCACCTTTTCGTTCTCGTATGCTTCTATGTATGGGGTCGTCACTGAGTTGACGACTGCAAGAAGTACGGCCGCAACCGCGCAAATACAGGCCAGGACGACCGCCGTCCTTATGTATCCTTTCATCCTTGCGCACCTCCCTTTTTGACCTCTCCGAAGAGCCTGGGCTTCATGAACCTGTCAATGGTAGGCGTCACTATGTTCATGAGGAGGATGGCGACGCTCGTAGCCTCAGGCAAGGAACCAAACGTCCTGAACAGGAACGTGAAGGCCCCGCACCCGCAGCCAAAGACCAGCATGCCCTTGTGAGTCACAGGGGATGTGACCATGTCCGTGGCCATGAAGAACGCACCAAGGATGAGACCGCCTCTGAGAATCGAGGCCAAGACCTCTCCATGGAAGAATCCAAGACCAAGAGGAAGGCCGCCGAACACCCATGTAAGAACTGCGAAAGATCCTATGAACGATACGGGGATATGCCATGTAATGACCTTCTTCATAAGAAGATATATGCCACCAAGTATCAAAAGCAGCTTGGAGACTTCACCTATGCACCCCGGAATGTTTCCAAAGAACGCGTCCACGTTGTAGGCGCTTATACCGGTTGCAGCCTGAACCCTGTCAGCAAACGAGGATGTAGCTACACCCTGCTGTGCAAGTATCTGCATTGACGTAAGCCCCACACTCTGACCCGACGATGCAACCGTCTTGACTAGGGACAAAGGCGATGCCTGGCTTGCAACCTCCACGGCCTTGATCGTCCTTGGAAGGGAGAATGTGCTCATCTGCGACGTGAACGAGAAGAACACGAACACACGCCCAGCCATTGCTGGATTGGCCCAGTTTGCACCAAGCCCTCCAAACGTCCATTTGACGACGGCTATGGCGAAGACCGATGCTATTGCTGGTATGTAAAGTGAAATTGCCGGTGGCATGTTCATGCCAACCAAAAGACCCGTGACTATGGCCGAGCAGTCCCAAAGGGTGCTTTCCTTGGAGACAAGGTCAAGAAGGTACTCCGTAAGGACAGCCGCCGCCAACGAGACGGCAAGAACCAAGGCGGCCCTGAGTCCAAACACGAACACACCCCATGCACAGGAAGGCAGAAGGGCATAGACCACATAGAGCATTATCCTTTGGGTATCCGCACCGCTGTGAAGGTGCGGGGATGTAGATACGGTCCTCATTTCTTCCTCCCCATTCTCTTTCCGAACTTCATTGCATGGACAAGGTCGAGATGGGCCGGGCATGAGAACGAACAGCAGCCGCATTCCTTGCAGTCCATCAGGTGGTTGGCCATGGCCTCTTCGTACCTTGCATGGGTTATGAGCGAATAGAGCTTTGTTGGAACAAGCCCTATTGGACATGCCGCAACGCATTTTCCGCAGTTCAGGCATGCTGACTTCCTATAGTCCTTCTCGTCCGTTATGGCAAGGATTCCGCTTGTACCCTTTGCTATTGGAGTCTCCTCGTCATAGAAGGCGAACCCCATCATGGGACCTCCCGATACGAGTTTGTCAGGCTCCTTGGAGAACCCGCCTGCAAATGCAATGAGGTCCTTCACCTTGGCCCCTATTGGAGCTATGACGTTGCAGGGCTGTGCCATGCATTCGCCTGTAACGGTCACGATCCTCTCATACAAAGGCTTCCCGTAGGCCAAAGCCTCATATACGGCGTACGTGGTCCCAACGTTCACGACTACGGCACCTACGTCCAACGGAAGCTTGCCGGATGGAATCTCGCGTCCTATCGTTGCATTGATGAGCTGTTTCTCATCTCCCTGGGGGTACTTCATCCTAAGAAGACACACCTCTATTGGAAGGGAACGGAGCTCTATCTCCTTCTCCAACGCCAATGCAGCGTCCTTCTTGTTCTCCTCTATCCCTATTATGGTCCTTGCAGGATTGAGGATTCTGTTGCATATCATTATGCCCTCAAGGACCTCCTTGGTCCTCTCAAGCATGAGCCTATGGTCCGCAGTAAGGTACGGTTCGCACTCCACCCCGTTTATCACAAGGGCATCGACCTTCCTTCCTGCAGGGATCGTTATCTTCACGTGAAGAGGGAACGTGGCCCCGCCAAGACCCACTATGCCTTTGTCCTTTATCTCCTCAAGGAGCTTCTCCTTGCTGTAGTCCTGATAGTCCACCTTCTTGGTGAACGCCTCAGGCTGCTGAGGATCCGGCTCAATGACGAAAGCATCGCAGGTGACGCTGTTGGCCATCGTGACCTTTCTTATGTCCTTTATCGTCCCAGAGACGGGGCTGTGGACGTCAGCTGATATGAAGCTGGACGCCAGAGCTATCTTCTCGCCCTTCTCGACGTGGTCGCCCTTCTCCTTGATTGGCTTTGCAGGAGCACCCAGGTGCTGAGACATGGAAACTACAAGCTCAGAGGGAATGGGCAGGCGCACCAAAGCCTTGGAGTTGGCATACTCCTTCCTCTCAGGAGGGTGCACTCCCCCCTTCCTAAATGTTGAAAGATTCAAATCTACTCCTCCGGTTTATGTCAGAACCTGCATATCCTGCAGGTTCCCTTTTGTTCTATCCTTTTCATTCTATATCACTTTCCCTATAATGTTAACCATGAAAATGCCGTCGCTTTCAGCTTTGTTCAAACCCTCACCCATAAAGGTATACGCCCTGGTTGGCCGTAGCGGTACGGGCAAGAGCTTCAGGGCTCAGCTGGTTGCGGACAAATACCACATACCGCTCATAGTGGACGACGGGCTTCTCATAAGAAACGACAGGATAATATCGGGAAAGAGCGCAAAGCAGGAGACGAACTTCCTCACAGCCGTCAAGAGGGCCCTGTTCCAGGATCCAGAGCACCTGCAGGAGGTCCTCACAGCGCTTCAGAACGAGAAGTTCAAGAAGATCCTGATCATAGGGACGTCGGACAAGATGGCCGTGAAGATAGCAAGAAGGCTCAACCTCCCGGATCCAAGCACCATAATACATATAGAGGACATAGCCACCAAGGAGGAGATAGACACCGCAATGCGCATCCGCTACACGGAAGGCAAGCACGTCATCCCCGTCCCTCCACTTCAGATAACGAGGAACTACCCCTCCATAGTCTACGACTCCATACTAGTAGGGCTCAAGAAACGGCTGCCGTTCCTGCCTTTCAAGACAAGGCTTCAGACAGTCGAGAAGACCCTTGTGTGTCCAGAGTTCAGCAAACAGGAAGCCGCCTCCATAAGCGAAGTGGCCATAACCCAAATGGTCAACCACTGCCTGAGCGAGTACGGAACAACACTTAAGGTGGAGAAGGTCACCTACACGAAGGGGGACGAGGGCTATGACCTTGAGATAACGATAAAGACGCCTCAGAAGCTTTCCATCCAGGCAAGGCTTGAGCTGGAGGAGTACATATCAGATTCCCTTGAGAAGTACGGCGGCATCCTAATACACAAGGCAACCGTAATAGCCCTTGCGTGGTAGAGAGCAACTTTCAAAACCAAAACTAGACCGTTTTAGAGCGGCTAGATTGCCCAGACTGCCTAGATTGTCCAGATTGGCTGGATTGTCTGGAACGACGGGACTGACCAGAGCGTCCAGACTGCTCTGAAGCTCCCTTACCTTCGCGCTTCTTTCCCTTCACAGAACCCTTTGGAACGTTTATGCCACGCATACGCATATGCATGACGCTTGTGGATTCCAGTTCGAACCTAGGTGGTGTCATGGGGCTCAAGAGGACCTTGGTCTGTCGCAGAGTGTCCTGGAAGACCTCTCGGACATCGGTAATATCGGGGTTATCGGCTATGAACGGGTTTACAAGCGACAGGTACATGATGGCCTTGGGAAGGCTTTTGCGGCGAGTGTCGTCGGTCGCCTCGTTGACCTTTGCATCGAGTTTTCCAAGGGATTCGTACAGCTGCGGGTACCTGCCATACACAGCTAGGCACGGAAGCATGTAGGAAAGAAGTCCGTAATCGAACAGAGCCTTGAAGATTGGAGAGCTCATGCCACAGGCCAGTATCTTGTTTATCTCCTCAGTCATGCGGGAGGTGCTTACGTTCTGAAGAAGAGGGGCATACTTCCTTATGGAATGCCGTAGGGCAAGGGACATGGAGAAGCCGGTGGTGACGGAGTACTTTATACCACGGACCATACGCACGGGATCCTCTACGAAGGTCTTGTTCAGGGGGATGAGGGATACAAGGCGCTTTTTCCTGAAATCGTCCATGGCACCTGTGAAATCTATCACGGTACAAGTGAGTGGATCGTAGTACAGGCTGTTTATGGAATAGTCGCGGCGCCTGCAGTCCTCCTCTATGGTGCCAAAGACATTGTCGTTGTCGTCTGCATGATCCTCAAGGCTGCGGAATGTGGTGACCTCTATTATCTTCTTGCCAAACATGACGTGGACGATCTTGAACCTGCGCCCTATTATCATGGACTGACGGCCGAACATGTTGTGTACAACACGCGGAGACGCAGCTGTAGCCACATCGAAGTCCTTTGGAACACGGCCAAGAAGAAGGTCCCTTACTGCCCCACCCACTATGTAAGACTCGTAGCCCCTTGAGACGAGCCTTTCGATCACGCTAACGGCGTCACTGTCAATCAGAGTTGGGTCGATTCCGTGCTCCTGCCGAGAATAAACCTTTGCTACAGCTTCAAGTGCGCCGGCCTTTTTCTTATATCTAGTAAACATATCAAGTATTCGCCAGCCATTGGGGAGTCTCCAAGGTTTTGCAGACCCCTCCGTTGAACAATCGTTTTTTTTCTATATAATTGATTATGCAGATTTTCCACAAAAAAACAACACCGGGCGACGATCCGGTTCTCCGCACAGGAGCAGCATGGAAGACGATGCAGGAGACAACATGATAGAACCAAAGGTACTCAAAGGATTCAGGGACAGCCTTCCAAGCCAGGAGATAGCAAGACAAAAGCTCATAGGCAAGGTCCAAAGCATATTCAGGTCGTTTGGATTCGTACCCATAGACACCCCGGCGCTGGAGTACACAGAGGTGCTTCTTGGCAAAGGCGGCGGCGAGACGGACAAGCAGATGTTCCGCTTCACCGACAACGGAGGAAGGGATGTAGCCCTAAGGTTCGACCTCACCGTCCCTCTTGCGCGCTATGTGTCCGCAAACTACGCAAGCCTCTCCTTCCCTTTCAAGAGATACCACATAAGCAAGGTATGGCGCGGAGAGAAGCCACAGAAAGGAAGGTTCCGCGAGTTCATCCAGTGCGACTTCGACATAGTTGGAGCCGACAACGCCCAGAGCGACTTCGAGATCCTGCTTCTCATACACACATGCCTTAGCCAAATGAATGTTGGAGCCTTCAAGGTAAGCGTATCCCACAGAGGCCTCCTCAATAGGTTCCTTGCAACCATGGGCCTTGAATCCACATGCCCCCAGGTCCTAAGGGCCATAGACAAACTGTCCAAGATTGGAAGCGAAGGCGTCAAGCAGTGTCTTAGGGACGAAGGGCTTTCCGAAGAGGCCATAGACGGAATAGTGAAGTTCATATCCATTGAGAAGGACGACTTTGGAAGGACGCTCTCCACCCTTGAAGGCATGTTTGGAAACTGCCCTGAAATGGAAAGGCTCAAGGCCATCTATGCCATGATGAAATCGTGCGAAATAGACGGGGACTTCATCCTTGACACATCAATCACACGAGGGCTCGACTACTACACGGGGATCGTATATGAGACTCTTCTTCTCGACATGCCCCAGATAGGGTCCATATGCTCAGGCGGCCGCTACAACAACCTGGCCGGCCTCTACACGAAGGAGAACCTTCCCGGCGTGGGCTCGTGCATAGGACTCGACAGACTCATCGCAGCCCTTGAGGAGCTTGGAAGCCCACTTGTCATGGACTCCTCCTATGCCGATGTCATGGTGGCCAAGACAGAAGACGACTCCGGTTGGTCGCAGAAGGTCGCAATGGACCTCAGAAGCCGTGGAGTCAAGACCGATTGCTACGTGGGTGAGAAATCCATGGGACAGCAATATGCATACGCACAGAAGAACGGTATAGCATACGTGGTCACAGCCAAGGACGGCGACAGGCTCACAGCCAAGGAGATAGCCACAAGGAAGATGCTCGAGAACATAACTGTGGACGAACTTGCAGACTTGGCACTTGGATCCAAAGAGGAAAGATAGGAGAAAGATGACCGACCCCAGGACTCTTCCGGTCTACCTGCACAGAAACGAGATACTCGACGCAGTCTCCAAGAACCAAGTCGTGATAGTGGAAAGCCCGACTGGATCAGGCAAGACCACGCAGATACCTCTTATACTCAACGAAGCGGGCTTTGCATCAAAGGGTGTGATTGGAATAACGCAGCCGCGCAGGATAGCCACGATTGGGGTGTGCTCCTACATACAGGAGCAGATTTCAGGCAAAGGCCTGCCATCCTCCTACTGCGGCTACAAGATGCGCTTCTACGACACTACAAATGCAGACACAAGGATAAAGATACTTACAGACGGTATGCTCCTGCAGGAGCTCAAGACAGATCCATACCTTTCGCGCTACAGCGTCATAATGGTTGACGAGGCGCATGAAAGGAGCCTCAACATAGACCTCATACTTGGACTTCTCAAGCAGATCCTACAGCATAGGGACGACCTTAGGGTCATAGTATCGTCGGCTACCATAAACACATCCTCGTTCGCAAGGTTCTTCTCATCCAAGGACGGCAAACCTGCACCAATCATAAGCATAAAGGCGCGCGTCTATGACGTACAGGTCAAGTACTTCCCCATCCAGCATGCAGGAAACGTGGACGAAACGGCCTATGCCGTGTGCCAGATCGTCACGCAGCTTCTCAAGCACTTCAGATCAAGCGGGTACAAGGACAACGAAGACACGCTTGTGTTCCTCCCTGGAGAACTTGCCATAGTCACATGCATGAACGCATTGTACGCCCAGTGCGACAGAAGGCACCTTCAGATATACCCTCTTTATGGAAGGCTCAACAAAGAGGAGCAGGAGCAGGTGTTCGAAGAGACACAGCCGGAGAAGATGAAGGTGGTGCTTGCCACCAACATAGCAGAGACGAGCCTTACGATAGACAACATAAAGGTCGTAATAGACTCGGGCTATGCAAAGATAAACTACTACAACCAAAAGGACTTCACATCTGCCCTGGTCCAAAGGCCGGTGAGCAAAGCATCCGCGGAGCAGCGCAAGGGCCGTGCGGGAAGGACATCAAACGGCACATGCTACAGGCTCTACACAAAGGAGGACTTTGCATCCCGTCCTCGCTGGACGCAGGAGGAGATCCTAAGGACGGACCTTTCGGAGGTCGTTCTCAGGATGGTGGATCTTGGGATATACGATTTCGAGAACTTCCCGTTCATAACAAAACCCGATTCCGATGCCCTTGGAAGCGGAGAGGACACCCTGCGCCTCATAGGGGCCATAGACGAGGACAGGCACCTTACCAGGATTGGAGAGGTCATGGTCCGCTACCCTCTTCTTCCACGCCACTCAAGATGCATATACGAAGCAATTGCAAAGCATCCTGAGATGCTCATGCCTGTGTTCATAGCGGTGAGCTTCCTTTCATGCAAGACACCTTTTTTACTGCCACCTGGAGAGGAGGACCTTGCACGAAGCGCACATAGGGCCTTCTTCGACGAATATGGGGATTTTCTGAGCTACCAGAAGCTGTACAAGCGCTATGTTGGAATCAGAACGAAGGAAGACAAGGAGGTGTTCTGCGGAAACAGCTACCTTGACATGCAGAGCATGGACGAGATCGTGCACGTCGTCGAACAGCTTGCGCAGATAACACGGGACATGGGGGTTCCCGTACCGGACAAGGAACCTGGGCTTACGCACGAAGAGCTCACCCACAGGCTCATGCTGTGCCTTGGATCCGGGCTTTTGCAGTACGTATGCATGAAGACCAAGGCAAGAGGGTCCGAATACAGGACCATAACGGCCAACGAAGTTTTCATACACCCCGGTTCCGCATGGTTCAGAAACGCACCTCAGTTCCTCCTCGCAGGAGAGATTGTGTTCACGACGAAGATGTACGCAAGGACGGTATCCCCCCTTAGGAAGGAGTGGCTTGAAGAGATATCCCCTTCCCTGTCGTCGAAGATAGGAAGGATCCAAAAGGACATAGAAAGACGCGAAAGGACCCCAAACGACGACAACCCAAGGTCAAGGAAGAATACAGAAAGGCCAAGGACCTACAACCTCTACGGCATGGAGCTTGATGTCATCGACATTGGAAAGAAGAAACCAAAGCCCGTCGTCGTGGTTCCTGCAAAGGACCTGCCGCGCCTTGCATCTTCGTACAGGAAGGCCTCAAGGCATCCAAAGGGTGTCTATGGCACAATCCTCTTCAATGGCTGCTACGTATGCCTTGGTGCAAGGCTCCAGGAACTTGTGGGACTCAATGGAAGGATGGACCTTACGGAAAGCGGCTTTGTGGAAAAGCCATGCCAGGACATATTCACGCTTGAAAACCTGGAGTCCCTCATCCCCTACCTTGGGCAGCTCATGAAGCTGTCACCAATGAAGGACAGGTCCCGTCTTGGGTTCATAGAGCTTCTTGCAAACAGAAACAGCATGTTCCTCCATGTGAACGCAAGCTTTACGGAGGCGCTCAACAACACAGCGTACTCCCTTCTCGTAGCAGGCGACGAAAAACCTGAATGCAAGGACTTCAAAAAGGCATACAACAGAATACTTAGGATGCTGGATTGATTGAAATCCTCCAATAATGGTACAACATAGCCATGCAGGAAATGTTGACTTGTCTAGGAACCAAAGTGCTCGTTGCATCAGATTTCAAGGACCTCTCATACCACGTGGGAGCCCTTGGTCGCAACACCCTTTGGGTCTGCGACACCAACACGTCCAAGATGGTGCGCCCCCTTCCAGTCCCAAACGTGGTCATGGAAAGCGGAGAAGGCTCAAAGAACTATGCATCGGTGGAAAGGATAATAAGCACCGCAGTGGAGAACTCACTTGGCCGCGACTGCACGTTCATAGCCCTTGGAGGAGGAGTCGTAAGCGACATAACAGCTTTCGCTGCATCCATCTACATGAGAGGCTGCAGAGTCGTGCTCATACCAACGACGCTCATAGCCATGACGGACGCCTCAATTGGAGGCAAGACATGCGTGGACTTCAGATACACGAAGAACCTAATTGGAACGTTCTTCCCTGCAAACGAGGTCCTGATATGCGCAGACTGCCTCAAGTCCCTCCCCAACAAGGACCTAGCAAATGGACTTGCGGAGGTGATAAAGCACAGTCTGCTTGCAAAGGACGACGGGCTTTTCAACCTGCTTGCAACATCCAAGCAGAGGATCCTTGAAAAGGACACCCAAACGCTAGGAGATCTTGTGAGAATGTCCCTTGAAGTCAAACGCTCGTTCGTGGAGCCCGATCCATACGACAGGCTTGGAATCAGAGCCGCCCTGAACCTTGGACATACCTTTGCACATGCACTTGAAAGCCTTTCAAGGCTGCAGTGGACGCATGGACAGGCCGTAGCCTGGGGTATATGCAGGGCAATGCAGGCAAGCCTTGAACTTGGACTCTGCCAGGCACAGTTCGCCCAAGGCGTCGAGAAGCTAATACAGTTCTACGGCTATGACACAAAGTACCGCATAAGCCGCAGCGACTGGATGGACTACAGGCGACATCTTCAACGGGACAAGAAGGCCGTCATGAACGTAGTCAAGTTCGTGCTACTGACAGGCCAAGGTGAGATAAAGCAGACGGAACTTGGGGACGACCTCATAAAGAAGCTTGTCATGATGCCGTCGTTCTGACGCATTGGCAATCGACTTGCACTGGAACCCATATTTTAAACGTCCTGCAACTTTATCATTCCCTTCTTTTCAACTATAATCCTTGTCATGCATTACTTTGATTGGACGGCGACGTCTCCCATGAGCCAAAGCGCAATAGACGAATATGCGCGCTGCGCCAGGGAATATACAGGAAACCCATCGTCAACGCACCCGCTTGGACTTGCTGCAGGCCAAAGGCTTGACCAAGAGCGGAGAAAAACCGCATCGCTTCTTGGAACAAAGCCCCAGAACGTGTTCTTCACCTCCGGAGGAACCGAGAGCGACTCCATAGTGCTTGCATCCCTTTTCAAAAGCCCAACGCCTGGGGAAATCGTCACGACGGCCATAGAGCATTCTGCAGTCCTTGAATGGAGAAAGACCCTTGAATCGGCGGGGTGGAAGTTCATCACCCTTCCCTGCCCCAACGGATATCTGTCCCTCGAAACCCTGGAAAACGCCATGAACGAAAAGGTCAGGATGGTATGCGTCATGAAGGTCAACAACGTCACAGGAACGGTTCAGGACACCAAGGCCATAGCAAAGCTCATACGAAGCAAAGCCATGCAGTACGGTCGTCCAATACACTTCCACTGCGATGCGGTCCAGGCCCTTGGAAAGGTTCCATTCAGGCTTGATGAGGAGGACATTGACTCAGCAGCCTTCAGCGCCCACAAGTTCAATGGGCCACGGGGTGTTGGGATACTATACAACCGCAACCCCTCAGTAACCGCACTTTCAAGAGGCGGCGGGCAGGAGAAAGGGCTGAGGCCTGGAACGGAGAACCTTGCGGGGATATGTGCAATGAACAGAGCTCTTGACGACGCCTTGGCCTCCTTGGACGAAAGATACAACCAAATTTTGGCATTTAGATGCAAAATTCAGACAACGCTCAAGGATATCGGCCTAAAGATGCTGTCACCGGAAAGCGGGACGGAAAATGATTTCTCCCCATACATAGTGTGCGCATCCGTGAAGCCCGTGCCGTCAGAGGTGTTCCTGCGGGTTATGGCGGACAAGGGGTTCTGCCTGTCTGCGGGAAGTGCGTGCTCGTCCAATGCGAAGGGCAAGGCCGAGGGTGTGCTTGCGGGAATGAACGTGGAGCCTATGGACAGGAGGTCTAGCATAAGGATATCCTGTGGAAGCGGCACGACAGAGGAGGAAGTCGACCTTTTGTGCGAGGCGCTCAGGACGACCTACAAGGAGCTTGGATATGGAAGGTAGGAAAAGCGAAACGGAGGGCATGGCTCTCTATCTCATAAAGCTTGGGGAGATAAGCCTCAAGGGACTGAACAGAGGTTTCTTCGAGAAGAAGCTCAAGAACAACATAAAGCTCAAGATACATCCGTACAGAAGCGTCCTTACACGGGAAAAGGGGCGTTTCTACCTCTATGTGGATCCGTCGTGCCCTGACGAGCATGTAGAGAGGACTCTCAAGACTACGTTTGGCGTCGTGGGGTTCTCAAGGGCACTTGTCTGCAACAAGGACTGGGACGAGATGTGCGCCTGTGCAAAGACGCTCATCGAAAAGGAGCCGTTTGCGTGCGGTGCAGGAACGTTCAAGGTCGAAGCAAGGCGTGGAGACAAGTCGTTTCCAATGAACAGCTACCAGATAGAGGCCAACCTTGGCGGCATAGTGCTTGACCGCCACCCATCCATGAAGGTTGATGTCCACAAGCCTCAGAAGGAGCTCATGGTGGAGGTACGTGACAAGGTGTACATGTACACATCCCCTGTGGACGGACCTGGAGGACTTCCAGTAGGCACTGCTGGAAAGGGACTTCTGCTGCTGTCAGGGGGAATAGACTCGCCTGTAGCTGGCTGGAGGATGGCAAAACGTGGCCTCAAGCAGGATTGCCTCTACTTCCATGCATATCCTTATACATCCGAGCAGGCGCTTCAGAAGGTCAAGGACCTTGCACGCCTCATTGCTCCATACAACATGGGGACGAACCTTGTCGTAGTCAACTTCACAGAGTGCGAGCTTTGGATAAAGGAGCATTCCAAGGAGGAGGAGCACACCCTCATGATGCGCGCCTGCATGATGAAGGTCGCAAACGCCATTGCAAAGAAGCGCGACTGCAAGGTACTCGTCACTGGAGAGGCCTTGGGACAGGTGGCATCACAGACGCTCGAGAGTATATGCTTCACAAACAGCATGTCGGAGCTTCCGGTACTGCGCCCACTTGTGGCAATGGACAAAGGTGAGATCATAGACACGGCACGTGCCATTGGCACATACGAGACGAGCATCCTCCCCTACGACGACTGCTGCGTGGTGTTCAGTCCAAAGCATCCCCTTGTACGTCCAGACGTACAGGCGCAGACCGTTTCCTACAGGGAGATGGGCATAGAGGAGCTCCTTGCAAAGGCCATAGACTCCGTAGAGGAGTTTCCAATGGGATACAATGCGTAGGAAAGCCTCCTTTTGGCCCCAAGAACCACAGACCATGAGGACGTTCTTGGCCTTGGATGTATCGCAGGAAGCCAAAGTCGAGCTTTCAAGGCTCTCAGGAGTGCTCAAGGCCAGTTGCCACGGCTCGTTCTGCACCCCGCAGTCATACCATATGACGCTTGCGTTCCTGGGGGAGATAACGCAGGACGAAGCGGACACACTCAGGGATGTACTTGAGGGAGAACTTGAAGGGCACGAACCTTTCAATCTCACTCTATGCAGACTGGGGTACTTCGCCCAGCCTGAAAGTGCAACGGTGTTCTGCTCGACTGCAAAGGAGCCAAGGCTTGATCAGCTTGCAGCATTGACCTACCGTGCTGCATGGGACTGTGGCATAGACTTCGATGCAAAGAAGTTCAGAGCCCACATCACGCTGGGACGCAGAATAGACACACGAGGTACAAGGCTTGATGCAATCGAGGTCTCTCCCGTTTCTTTTTCAGTTTCAGGAGTGACCCTGTACAAAAGCACGCTCCACCCAACAGGCCCGGTGTACGAAACCTTGGCGTTCGTACCGTTCACCTTTTATAATTCAAACAATAATGGCTGAGATATTGTATATAATCGTATCTGATTTTCTATATCTACAGAATCAAACTGAACAATGGAAGAGATGTAATCTCGCAGTTGACGAGCAACATAGGATGCAAGATTAACAGGCACAGCATTGCCCACCATTTGTTCTATATCGGTTTTACTTCCAATGAATCTGAATGATTTGGGAAATGTTTGAATTCGAGCTCGCTCTAGAGATGTCAATGGCCTGACCTTGGAAATATCGGTTGTCGCATCACCTTCATGGCATTGATAGTTTGGAGGAATGGGTCTATTCACACCCCTCACAGTCGGACTGGGTTCGTAGATACTGAATATTCCGCGTCTTTTGTACGACCTAGGATGTCTGTAGTAATACTCTGTTCCAAACTCAAAACCTAGATAATCGTAAACTGAGAGGCTTCTCTTTGAAAGATTAAACATTAGTCGGTCTTTTAGAAAATCATCTCTTCCTTCAAACTCACCAATCATGAAAAACCTTTTTCTCTTTTGAGGGACACCACAAAGAGAAGCATCCAATACAACTTTTGTCAGACCATATCCTGCTTTTCTATATATAAGTTCAGCCTTTGGCAAAGTCTCGCTCTTTGTTATTCTTTCAACGTTCTCCATCACAAACCATTTAGGTCTTACATCTGAAATGATTTGCGCATATCTAATTGTCAAATCGGCTCTTCCGCAGGTCTCATCCCTTTTCCCTGCAGAAGAGTAGTCCTGACAGGGAGGCCCTCCAATTATCAAATCGGGATTGAATCTTTTTATATCAGAAGCAGTAATATCGTATGCATTTTTACTTTCAGCTTTGTGTCTAAAATTTTCGTTGTAAACTGCTATCGCGGAGGACCAATTATCAAAGGCTCCAACAAGATTGAAACCTTCTTGTGCAAAACCATAAGACAAGCCCCCACACCCGCAGAAAATATCGACAGCATTAATCATAAAGGACCTCAATCAAACAGTTCCGGAGAATTATATATTATGGCATCAAAACGTCTTTCTGGACTAAGTAGATTCTGGCCACCTCCAAGAATGATATTCTTGATTTCTTCTTTTTTGATTCTGGGTTTTAACAACTCAGGACAAGTCATAAGATGATGAGTCTTTCTACCAGGAGAAGAAAAAGCCTTATCGTTCTTTGTGTTATATGACATCTCATCGATAATTCGAGAACCATCGAAAAACCCTTTTTTACAATAGTCCAACAACATCTTATACAACCAAATCATACTTCGTGTATGCCTTGATATCGACTGCACTTCTATTTCATCTGGCAAAAAAAGATTCATCATCCCGAAATCACTCCAAACAAAAACATCCAAACAGTTGTCTGACAATCTAGGAGATTTTCCCTCTGTTTTCCAAATGGGTTCAATAATTATGGGCATCTGACTTTCCACTTTGTCAACCATCACCCTTTGTAATGCATTCTTAATTCCACCAATGTAAGGTAGAACGTATTTGGCTTGAGTCCAATCTTTTATTTTATTACTGAACGACCCCAAAAAACCCAATAAATTCTCAGTTTTATTCTGATACTTTTGGATAATACTACAAGCCAAATACACAATTGTGTCTGGGCGCACAACAATTTCTGCACCAAACTCATTTTCTGACAACTCACACGTAGAATTATCAGGCAGAGCCGTAAGTTTTATCTCAAATGAACTTACAGCAACGTTTTTTTCAGTATCAATAATTACCAAATCGTTTCGAGGTATACTTCCTAAAACATACTTCTGATATGGCAAAAATTGTGATTCGAACGAGAAATATGTATCATTTGCAAGAGGGTCAATCCGAAACAACTCATCTATTGCAATATGCTTAATGGATGGTTTCGATGACGAGTCTGAAGTTAGATATATAGCCTTCAAATTTCTACTATGCAAGTAACATGTCAACGAAGCAGGAAAAGAAGAGTTGAATTGGTTCTTACCCCATGTATTTGGATCTAAAAAATCCCTATTTGATTTTGCCAAACCAAAAAGCCTCGGCTCGTTTTTTTCCATATCAACCTCCCTGTTCAATCCTACATCAATTAAACCATGAATTAAATAGCCTCACACAAAAAGGACTCTAAAAACCATGTTTTGCATATTCTGAAAACCAACTAGTCCAACTCCACGTCCATATCCTCTGAAAATATTATATCCACCGCCTTGTGGGGTGTTATCTGGCCTTTGATTATCTTGAACAGCAGAAGCACCATTGGCATGTCCAAATCATACTTCTTGGCCATTCTCACGACGGGGGTCAGGGCGTTTATACCCTCCACGACCATCCCAATGCGCTTTACTGCCTCGTCCACGGGGACGCCCTGCCCTATCAGACGCCCGCATCTGTTGTTCCGGCTATGAGGACTCATGCAGGTGACTATAAGATCCCCAAGCCCAGCAAGGCCAAAGAACGTCTCAGGCTGGCATCCCAAATGCCTTCCAAGATTGTTCATCTCATGGATGCCAAGCGTCATTATCGCAGCCTTGGCGTTATCTCCAAAGCCCAGCCCGTCCGATATCCCCGCCGCCAGCGCAAAGATGTTCTTTATGGCACCGCATATCTCCGTACCCCTTACATCCGTGCTGGTGTATACCTTCATGCAGCCTGTCGAGAACGTGCGCTTCACGAAGTCCGCCGCAGCCATATCGCTTGAAGCCGCCATTATTGTCGTTGGAAGGTCAACCGCAACCTCCTCTGCATGTGTGGGCCCTGACAACACGACGATTTTCACATCGTCTCCAAGCTCGTCGCACAGCACCTCGGACAGGGTCTTGAAGGTTCTGTCCTCGATTCCCTTGGCGACATCCACCACGATCTGGCCACTTGGAACGAAAGGTGCGGCCTTGCGAGCAGTCTCCCTTACATAGACCGATGGCACAGCGAACAGCACTATATCCTTGCCCATGCAGGCATCCTTAATTGAGGTTGTATACTCTATTCCATGATCTGGAAGCTTCATTTCAGGAAGCCTTGCATACGAATTGGTCTTTGAAAGCTCCTCTATCTCGCTTTCCAATGCGGACCACACGACGACATCCTTGCCGGAATTAGCAAGGAGCCTAGCCAACGCCATGCCCCAGGTACCTGCACCCAGAATGCCAACTGAAGCCTTTCCTTCTGTCATAAAGATTCCGCCTATTTCAAAGCCACATGCATGTGGTCCTTCACGTCCGCGATCATCTCGTTTCCAATGGCGTTGGCCTTTGCCGTACCGGATACGATGAGGTCCTTCACGTCGCTCCTATGGTTTTCGTAAAAGGCACGTTTCTCCCTTATTGGGTCCATGATTGCATTGAGCTTCTCTGCAAGCATCCTCTTGCATGCAACGCATCCAATCTGAGCGTTCTTGCACATGGAGCACACGTTGCCGGCTTCGTCCGGGTTGAATGTCTTATGGTAGGTATAGACCGTGCAGACATCGGGATTTCCTGGAATCTTCACGCTTATCCTGTTGGTATCCGTCACAGCCTGCATGACCTTTTGGGAGACCGTCTTGGCATCGTCCGAAAGGTATATGGCATTTCCAAGGCTCTTTCCCATCTTTGCATTTCCATCAAGGCCGCAGAGCCTTCCCGTGGAAGAGAGCTTTGCCTGAGGCTCCGTTATGCTTGTGCCATACATCTCATTGAAGCGACGCACGAGCTTTCTGGAGAACTCGATGTGTGGAAGCTGGTCTTCACCAACGGGAACCAAGTCTGCGTTGCAGAACGTTATGTCAGCAGTCTGGGAGACTGGATATCCAAGAAAGCCGTATGTAAGCTTTGAAAAATCATACTGGAAATCACCGTCGTTCTCGCCAAAGCCGTAGTTTCTGGACTCGCTCTTTATCGTAGGGTTGATAAGAAGGTGGTTCACGGTCGTAAGCATGGAATAGAAGACCGTAAGCTCCGCTATCGCCGTTATCTGGGACTGCTGCACAAGAGTTATCTTCTTTGGGTCGAGGCCCACCGCAAGGTTGTCCATTGCAACCTGGTATATGCTGTCGTTTATGAGCTCAGGGTTCTGGAAGTGCGTTGTAAGCGCCTGGACGTCAGCAAGCAGGATGAATGTATCGTAGTCGTTCTGAAGCGCAACCCTGCTCTGGAGAGAGCCCACGAAGTGTCCAAGATGAAGCCTTCCCGTAGTCCTATCACCTGTTAGTATCCTTTTCATTTCATATCTCCTTGAATACGTCAAGAAGCTGCAAAGCCACAGCCTTGACGGCATCGCGCTGCTGGTCCGTAAGTCCTAGGTCCCTTATGTACACCATATCGAGCTCCTGGACGAACTGGCTCTTCAGCTGTTCGAAGTCTATTGGAAGACCATCCCTTCTGAGGTCTCCCACATAGGAGGCCTTCACTATCACGGAGAAGCTCTTGGCCAATGACTCGCTCTTGAGCTTGAAGTCCACTGAAAGGGTCTCCGTGTCCATCATGATGAGAATGTACTCTATGTTCTCCAAAGCGCTCTGAGGGACATCAAGGCCTATGTCAAGCATCGTCTTTGGATTGGATACGTATATCCCAAACATGCTTGAAGCAAGCTTCTGGGCCTTCTCGTCAGATATGACCTTGTCCGCATCCCTGTCTGAATACGCAGAGCCAAAAGCCTTCTCGTAGTTGGCCTCAATGTCGCTTGAAGAGAAAAGTATGACACCATTCTTTGGAACAGCGGCCTGGATTCCTGACTGTTCGTCCGTAAAGAACCTAAGGCCGCTTTCACCCTTCTCCTCGGTCAAAGCCCCACCAAGCTTTAGAGCTGTATTGAGAAGAGCCTTGGAGTAGTTGCCCTCTATTGCGCCATCGAAGTCAAGGGCACCATAGTTTGCAGGATAATCCCTGTACTCCCCTGTCCTATCGAAAAGGACTATCGAAAGCCTTGTCATCCTATCTGCAATGTACTGCACCTGAGAGTCGAGCGTCATATCGTTTTCAGATGCAAACTCCTCTACATCAAAGCTTTGGGCATTGACTGTGAGGACAAGCTGTCCATCCGTCCCAAACGACTGTATGTACATCCTGTCCTTGAACGGCGTCGTGTGTGCACACGATGCCAGTACAAGGACGAACGAAACCAGAGCAATCAGAATGGAGGAACGGACGCCTTTTCCCATCTACAGTCTCCAACGCAGCCTCAGATGCTCTTCTCTATCCTTATCCTTGCACCGGACTCCGTTTCTGGAGCATCCAGCTCAGGATTGAACGACGAAGAGACTGCAAGGGTCTCGGATTCTATGAAGGACCTGAACTGGTCGTAGACCTTCTCCATGACCTCGTCTCCTCCAATGACAAGGACTATTCTGTCGCTTACATCAAGCCCCATGTCCTTTCTCATGGTCTGGATGCTTCTTACGACATCCCTTGCGATCCCTTCATGAAGCAGGCTCTCTGTGACCTCGGTGTCGAATCCAACGGTGAGCTCTCCTTCGTTGAGGACCTTGAGGTTCTCCTTCTCGTTGCGCTGTATGACAAGGTCGTCTTTGCCAATCTCTATGGCCTGACCGTCGCCGTACTCGACCTTATGCTTCATGCCCTCAAGGATGGTCGCAATGCTATCGGACTTGAAGGCCTGTATCTTGGATGCCACGTCCTTCATGGCCTTTCCAAGCTTGGAGCCAAGGATCTTGAAGTTGGCCTTTGCCGTGTAGTCCACAAGCGAGGATTCGTCTCCGTGTATCTCCACAGCCTTGACGTTGAGCTCCTCGGCTATGATTGCGGCCATGTCGTTGAGGATCTTCCTGTCCTGGTCGTTTCTATCGACAAGGAAGAGCTTTTTGAGGGGCTGCCTGTTCTTGAGGTTGTTTGCACTCCTCAGAGACCTTCCCATCGTGATTGCCTGGACGGTAAGCTCCATCATCCTCTCAAGGGCATAGTCCCTGTGGGAGGCATCGTACTTTGGATAGGTGCAAAGATGCACGCTTTCAGGGTCTTCTTCAGACTTCAGGTTCTGGTATATCTCCTCGCAAATGAAAGGAAGGATAGGACATGCAAGCTTCACGAATGTCACAAGCACCTTGTAAAGGGTGTCGTAGGCCATCTTCTTGTCGCCGTCGTTCTCGCTCTTCCAGAATCTTCTTCTGCTTCTTCTTATGTACCAGTTGTTGAGGCTGTCCATGAACCTGAGAAGGCTCGTGCAGGCCCTTTGGATGTCGTATTTGTCCAAAGCGTCGTCTATCTCGCAGGTCAAAGCCTCAAGTGTGGAAATCATCCACCTGTCCAACGGGTTCCTAAGCTGCTCGAACGGAGTCTCGCTTGGAGTGTATCCGTCTATGTTGGCGTATGTCACGAAGAACGAATAGGCATTCCATAGAGGAAGGATTATGGACTTGAGCACGTCCTTGACCATTTGGTCGGAGAACTTGAGGTCGTCTGCATGCACAGCTGCGCTGTTCATGAGGGCGAACCTGAGGGCGTCCGCACCATATTGGTTCACAAGAAGCATAGGGTCAGTGAAGTTGCCCTTGCTCTTGGACATCTTCTCACCGTCCTCTGCAAGGATTATTCCGTTGACGACGCAGTGCTTGAACGCAGGCTCGTCGAAAAGGGCGCTTGCCATGATTGTGAGCGTATAGAACCAGCCACGCGTCTGGTCAAGGCCTTCGCAGATGAAGTCTGCAGGGAACGTGCGGGCAAATCTCTCCTTGTTCTCAAACGGATAGTGAAGCTGTGCGTATGGCATACTTCCGCTCTCGAACCAGCAGTCAAGTACATCAGGGACCCTTCTCATGGTTCCCTTTCCGTCTGGGCTGGGCCATGTAAGCTTGTCCACGTTGTGCTTGTGAATGTCGTCAACCTTTTGGCCGCACTTCTCTTCAAGCTCAGCTATTGAGCCAATGACCTCAACGTAGTCCGATCCATCGCATTTCCATACAGGAATTGGATTTCCCCAGAACCTGTTTCTAGAGATGGCCCAGTCCCTTGCACCCTCAAGCCACTTTCCAAAGCGGCCGTCCTTGAGGTGTTCAGGTATCCAGGTTATCTTCTGGTTGTTCGCAACCATCCTTCCCTTTATCTTCTGGACATCTACATACCAGCAGTCCATTGCCCTGTAGATGAGAGGGGTTCCGGTCCTCCAGCAGAATGGATAGCTATGGAGGTAGTTCTCCTTCTTTACAAGCTTACCCTCCTCCTTGAGCCTTGCGATTATGGCCTTGTCCGCATCCTTGACGAATATGCCCTTGTAGTCAGGAACCTCGTCCGTGAACTTGCACTCATCGTCTATAGGACACACGACAGGGATTCCGGTTCCCTTGAGAACATTGTAGTCGTCCTCTCCAAAACCTGGAGCGGTGTGTACGATTCCGCAGCCATCAACAGTGGTGACATAGTCGCCAAGGACAGTTACGAATGCGCCCTTGTCATAGAGGTCTGCAAAGTAGTCGAAAAGCGGCTCATAGCGCATACCGGCAAGCTCGCTTCCCTTGTGATGTTCAAGGACTTCGTAGGCGGAAGGATCCTTGTAGTAGGACTCAAGTCTAGACTGGCCAAGGTAGTACTTGTCGCCAGTGGCCTTGTCAAGGATGAGTACATAGTCTATCTCAGGTCCCAAAGCCAACGCCAAGTTGGAAGGAAGCGTCCACGGAGTTGTAGTCCATGCAAGGAAATACGTATTCTCAGTACCCTTGACCTTGAATCTTACGGTTATAGCAGGGTCCGTCACATCCTTGTAGCCGCCAAGGTTGACCTCCATGTTCGAAAGAGGACATCCAAGACCTGGGCTGTATGGAAGGATGTTGTAGCCTTTGTATATGAGACCCTTGTCGTAGAGGGTCTTGAACACCCACCAGATGCTTTCCATGAAGGACTTGTCCATGGTCTTGTAGCCGTGGTCGAAGTCAACCCACCTTCCCATTCTGGTTATGGTATGCTTCCACTCGTTTGTGAACTGCAGGACGCTTGCGCGGCACTGGTTGTTGTAGTTCTCAACCCCATATTCCTGGATCTCCTTTGCACTTGAGATTCCAAGCTTCTTCTTCATGAGGTTCTCTACAGGAAGACCGTGGCAGTCCCAGCCCCAGTTCCTGACGACCCTTTGGCCTTTCATAGTCTTGTATCTTGGAATAATGTCCTTGATCGTTCCCGGAACGAGGTGCCCGTAGTGAGGCAGACCTGTTGCGAACGGAGGGCCGTCGTAGAACGAGAACTCATTGTCCTCAGGGCGGCTTTCAATCGACTTCTTGAAGATGTCGTTCTCCTTCCAAAAATCGAGGATCCTCTCCTCCATCTTTGGGAAATCCTGTCTTGGATCAACGCTTTTGAACATTTTTCTTCTCCATAGGATACAGTGTATGCGATTTTGGAAGATTATATATCTTTTCCATGTTTTCTGCTATATTCAAAACCATGAAGAGATACCCTGTTCCAGATGAGATCAAGGCCTTTGCAAAGGTCTTCGCTGAAAACGGCTACAGCCTGTACATAGTGGGAGGAGCCGTGCGCGACCATTTCCTTGGAACGGCGAACAGCGACTACGACTTCTGCACCGATGCACAGCCGCAGCAGGTGGTCGAAATGTTCAGGAAGGTCATCCCCACAGGCATAAAGCACGGAACGGTTACGGTACTCTTACGGGGTGCAAGCTACGAAGTCACAACGTTCCGCAGCGAGTCTGACTACTCGGACGGCCGCCATCCTGACAACGTCACATACATAACGAACCTCCACGAAGATCTTTCAAGGCGAGACTTCACGATAAACGCCCTTGCCGCAGACTGCATCCAAGGCAACGTGACGGACGACTTCGATGGACTTGGAGACCTTGGAAAAGGCCTTGTCCGTGCCATTGGGAACCCTCGGGAACGCTTCAAGGAGGACGCCCTAAGGCTCATGAGGCTGGCACGATTCTGCTCAAAGCTAGACTTCAAACCTGAAGCGGAGACTTTCCAAGCTGCCAAAGAGCTTGCTCCAACGATTGCAAATGTATCACAGGAAAGGATATGCGACGAGCTGTCCAAGATCCTCATGACAAAGGTGCCATCCGTTGGGCTTTCAATTCTCGAGAATACAGGAATCCTTGCCATCGTACTCCCTGAACTCACCGCATGCAGGGCCATAAAGCAGAACAAGGTTGGAGCCTGCGATGTCCTTGAACATACCTACAACTGTGTTGACGCAGCGGCCGCCAACGGCTACAGCCTCACCGTAAGGCTTGCAGCCCTTCTCCACGACATTGGAAAACCGTCCACGTTGTCATTCAACCAATACGGAATCATGCGCTTCCACGGACACGATGTCCAAGGTGCCAAAATGGCCAAGGACGTACTGCATCGTCTCAAATGCTCCAACAGGACCATAGACGACGTAGGACTTGTCATTGCAGAGCACATGACCCGCTACACTCCAAATTGGACCGATGGTGCCGTAAAGCGCTTCATACGCAGAGTTGGCAGACAGAATCTGGATATGCTGTTTGAACTGCAGCGCTGCGACCAGATAGCCTCCACGGGTGCACCAAATGCAGAGGAATACGAGGCCTTCATGAAAAGGATAACGGAGCTTGAAAACCAGCCAATGAATCTCAAGGACCTTGCTGTAACAGGGGAAGACCTTGCAAAGGCAGGCATACCAAAATCAAAAACCATGGGGGAAGTTCTTGGAAAGCTTCTTGAAATGGTGGTGGACTACCCCACTCTAAACGACAAGGAAACACTTACAAAGCAAGCACTTGTAATTTACAATCAAATGACCGCCGTTTGATGCGTCCTAGTGCGCCATACTCCGCCCTACAACGCCAAAGATCCTCCGCAACAATGCACACGAAAGGCCAAGAAACCCTTCGCAGGTATTTTGGCTCAGCTACAAGGAAGGGAGCGAGGGGCAGTACTTGCTGTACGACCCGAGTGAGCCGACGCAGTAGATGACCAAAAGACCAAGAAGGAAAAGCCCTAGTGCGCCTGCGCCACCTGTGTCCAAGCAAGCTTTGCAACGTTCTGCTCGGCATCCTTCTTGTTGTGGCCGCCTTCAGGTCCAAACGTCTTTCCGTGGAACGAAACGGTATAGTAGAACATTTGGTTATGCTCAGGACCTGTGGATTTGACAAGGGTATATGTAGGAACCTTCTTGTAACGTTTCTGCACATACTCCTGCAGAAGAGTCTTGTAGTCGCGCTTGAACCTGTAGTCTATCACATCCTGCATTATTGGCATGAGATTCCTAAGGATGAAATCACTTACGACATCAAAGCCTTGGTCAAGGAAAATGGCGGCGAAGACGGCCTCTGTGCAGTCTGCAAGGATAGCCTTCTTGAAACGGCCACCTGTCATCTCTTCGCCTCGTCCAATTATGAGGTATCTGTCAAGTTCAAGCTTCTTTGCAACGATCGAAAGCGAGTCCTCGCTTACGACAGCGCTTCGCACCCTCGTACATTCCCCCTCATCGCCCTCAAGGTTTCTGTAGAGCCACTGGGAAACAACTATGGAAAGGACGCTGTCACCAAGGAATTCAAGCCTTTCGTTGTCCTTGATGCCCGAGCCCCTGCATTCGTTTGCATAGGAGGAATGTATGAAGGCATTATCCAAAATGGATATGTCATTGAAATGGAGACCTGCGTTCTCCTGAAAAAGCAAAAGCTCCTTCATCCTCTCTTGGGGGATTGCAGGAGCTTCAATTGTCTTTTTGTCAGACATGCTCAAAGCACTTTTGCCAAGTAATCGACAGCGTCCCTGACCGTCTCGAAGGTTCTTCCCTTCTCGTCTGGAACTGTGAGGTCGAACTCCTCTTCAAAGCCGCTCACAAGATCAAGGATGTCCATGCTGTCAGCCTTGAGGTCGTTGACGAAAGAGGAATCAAGAGTGATGGAATCCTCATCTATAGCAAGCTTATCAGCGATGATTGCCTTGACTTTGTCAAAAACAACGTTCTTATCCATTGATTAGTCCTCCGGATTGATGATCTGAACACCCTTGTAGTATCCGCACTGTGGACATACGCGGTGTGGGAGAATGAGCTGGCCGCACTTGGTGCACTTTGAAAGTGTAGGAGCCTGAAGCTTCATGTTAGCGGATTTCCTTGCAGCAGCCTTAGCCTTTGATGTCTTATATTTTGGTGTCGCCATATTCTACCTCTTAGTCTTATTTTAACAACATTGTGAGCATATAGAAAAACATTGTTTAAGTCAACAGTGCACAATACTTATTTATCCAGCTTATTTATCCAACTTGTCCTTAAGGGCATCTATCACGACCTGCGGCACCATTGAGGAGATGTCTGCACCAAAAGCGGCCATCTCCTTTATGGCTGAGCTCCTTAGAAGGAAGAAGTTTGGATTCGTTGGCATGAAGAGGATCTCCACCTCTGGACACAGCTGCTTGTTGGTCTCGGCAAGCTCGAACTCATAGCCAAAATCAACCAAGGCACGCACACCACGGATCATGACACCAACATCGTACCTACGAGCAAAGTCAACGACAAGTCCTTGCCAACAAAGGACATGGATGTTGTTATAATCCTTTAGGACCTCTTCAAGCATCGCTTTTCTCTCCAAAGCGGAGAACAGCGTCTTCTTTGCAATGTTGTCAGCAATGACGACATAGAGCTCATCGTACAAAGCTGCGCTGCGTGTGATGATATCCAAATGTCCAAGAGTCGGCGGATCGAACGTCCCAGGAAGCATTGCGCAGTTCTTCCTCATTTCTTTGACTCCTCCACCTGCCTCTTGACGTTGGCATAGTCGTCGTTGCTCTCGTATTGGATTCTGTACTTTATGGAGTACCTACCCTCTTCGTCCTTCGTCACCACTGCGAAATTTCCATGCCCTATGTACGATATGGAATCAGGCTCCTGAACGTGTTCGCGCTCCCTAAGCTTCTCAAGCACGCAGTCGAAATGGCTGAGTCCTCCATCAGGCTCGCTTATGGCCTCTATTATCGACTCAATGGGTTGTCCGCATATACTGCAGTTGGGCCTTGGCTCGACCACCTGAGGCACCTCCACGTCATCGAATATCATTCTGGACCTAGGCCTCTGCTGGGGAGTGGCAGCCGGTCTCTTGCTCTTTGGCTTTCTTCTCTTTCTGCTATCCATCAGAAAACTCCTTCGTAGTAGGAGACGCATCCATTTGTCACAGCGGCGACATCGAACCTCATGCTCGCAAAGCGTCCCCCAAGGTCAACAGTATTCAAATAATCAATTGCAGTCAACCTTATGCGCCTCATCTTGGCAGGACCCACCATACTTGAAATCTCACTTTCATCCCATCTTGCCGTGAGGGATTTGACCTCCACGAAGCAAAGCACGCCACCCTTGGCTGCAATGATGTCTATCTCACCAAGCCTGCACCTGTAGTTCCTTTCCAAGACAGAATATCCCAAATTCTCCAAATAGGCCGATACCACTTGCTCGGACTGCTTTCCTTTATCCATACACCCCTAAAACAAAAAAGACGGAGAAGACCAACCGGTCTTTTCCGTCCTGTATAAGAAAACCTATAGAACTCAGATTCCCTTGTGTCCGCGGATCTGCTCTGGAACCTTGGCTGCCTTACCAACCTTGTCTCTGAGGTAGTAGAGCTTAGCCCTTCTGACACGACCGCGTCTGATGACCTCGATCTTCTCAACTCTTGGTGAGTGGAGAGGGAAGATCCTCTCAACGCCAACACCGTAGGAAATCTTTCTTACGACGAAAGTACGTCTGATGCCGGAGTTGTTCTTTGCAATGACAGTGCCCTCATAGGCCTGTATTCTCTCGTTTGCACCTTCTACGATCTTGAAGTAAACCTTGACGGTGTCTCCAACGTGGAAGTTCTCGGCATCCTGCTTCATCTGTTCCTGTTCAATAGCCTTAATCAAGTCCATTTTAATCTAACCCCTTGGTCAATTTGATTTCTTGTAGCAACTTGCTGGTCCTCTCGTCAAACGATGCAGACTCCAGCAGGTCCGGCCTGTTGGACAAAGTCTTCTCAAGCCTTTTTTGCAGCCTCCACTTCTCTATGTTGGCATGATGACCTGACAATAATATATCAGGAACAGACATTCCGCAATAGGTTTCCGGACGCGTATACTGTGGGTATTCCAGCAACGGGCCGGTGAAGCTCTCCTCGTCGAGCGAGGAATCCGTGATAACGCCGTCTATGAGCCTATAGAGCGCATCGATTATCACCAGGGTGGCTACTTCCCCTGAAGAAACCACGTAGTCGCCTATGCTTATCTCATCGTCCACATAACGATCTATGATCCGCTGGTCAATACCTTCGTAATGGCCGCAGATGAAGACCAGCTCAGGTTCCAGGCTCAGGTCCCTTGCATAGTCCTGCGTCAATCGTCTGCCTGACGGCGAAGCGTAGACAACACGCTTGTTCATGGCATCAACGCTATCCAGAGCTTTGAAGAGCGGTTCAGGTTTGATGACCATGCCTGCACCCCCACCAAAGGGTGAATCGTCACATTTGTGATGCCTGTCAAGCGCGAACTGCCTCCAATCCAGGAGGTCATAGGATATTATCCCAGCCTTGACGGCACGTGCCATGATAGAATTCGTGAAGAAGCCTTCCAGCATCTGTGGAAAAAGCGTAAGGACTTCGATCTTCATCCCAACAGCTCTCTCACAAGAAGCGTCATGGTACCCTCTTCAGGATCCACATCGTCCACGAACACGCCTTTCATGTACGGAACCATGTATTTCCTTCCATCCAAGGCAATAACCTCAAGCAAAAGCGCCTGAGCACCTTCGATGGTGGACACCACCTCTCCAACCTCTTCGTCTCCATATACCAGCTTCATACCCGGAAGGTCAGCTGTGTATACCTCTCCCTCGCCTAGTTTGCTGGCCTGCTCCCTGGGTACCAGAATGTCCCAGCCAGAAATGAAACGAGCATCCTCAGGACTGTCTATGCCACGGAACTTCACGAGAAGCTCACCGGCATGGCTTTGGACCTGCTCAATCTCAACTTTTCTGCTCTTCCCATCACGCTGAAGGACAACTTCCTTCAATGAAAAGAAATGCTCGAAGTCATCCGAAAACGGTCTGACCTTCACATAGCCTTTCACTCCATGAGGGGATCTCACTATTCCGGTTGCAAGGACCTGTTTCATACCCAGTCAGTCCAGAATTTCAAGGCTGGCATGCTTTCCGGTCTTGGTCGCCGTTGCGCTCAGAATGGTTCTGAGGGCTTTGGCTATCCTTCCCTGCTTGCCTATGACCTTGCCCAGATCATCCTGCGAAACCCTAAGCTCAAGTATGGTGGACTTTTCGCCCTCCACGACATTGACCTCTACACAGTCCGGATGATCAACGAGCGATCTGACGATGTATTCGACCAGTTCCTTTTCCACGGGCTCAGTCCTTTACAGGAGCCTTTGCTGTGGTTGGGATACCCTGCTTTGCCAAAAGCATCTTCACGGTATCCGATGGCTTTGCACCAACGCCAATCCAGTAGGCGACTCTCTCAGCATCGATCTTGACCTGGTTCTCCGACTCGACTGGATGATAGTATCCAATCTCCTCAAGTGGTCTGCCCTTGTTGGACTCTCTTGAATCCATGACGACTACTCTGTAGTAGGGTCTCTTCTTCGTACCGAATCTCTTCAATCTGATACCAACGCTCACGTCAATTCCTCCTAAACGAATCTCAGTTCATCCCCATCTGCTTCATCAAAGCAGCCTGGTACTTTTTATTCTTAGCGAGCTTCTTCATGTTCAGCCGCATCTTTTCGAACTTCTTCAATAGATGACCTACCTCACCTACCGACGTCCCGCTGCCCTTTGCAATCCTTTTCTTGCGGGCCGGACCAATTATATAGATATTTTGTCTTTCTTGGAAGGTCATAGACTGGATAATCGCCTTTTCTTTTCGCAATTCGTCCGTATTTATGTCATCTTCCGATATATTTCCCTTCGCACCAGGCAGCATGTCTATGAGTTTGCCCACTCCACCCATCTTGGTCATGTTCTCAAGCTGCTCAAGATAGTCCTGCAGGTCAAATGTATTCTTGGCCATCTTCTCCTGCAGTTTCTCAGCCTGTTTGAGGTCGTACGTCTCCTGAGCCTTCTCGACAAAGGTCACTATGTCGCCCATGCCAAGGATGCGACTCGCCATTCTGTCAGGATAGAACGGCTCAAGGTTGTCCATCTTCTCGCCAACGCCTATAAACTTGATTGGCTTTCCAACGACCTCCCTGAGTGACAGGGCGGCACCGCCACGTGTGTCGGAGTCGAACTTCGTAAGCACGACGCCCGTGATTCCAACCTTGCTCTCGAACTCCTGGGCGATTGTCACGGCGTTCTGGCCTGTCATGGCGTCTGCGACGAAGAGCGTCTCATCCGGCTGCAGAGCCTTGTTTATGTCCTGGATCTCCTGCATCATGCCCTCGTCGAGGTGCATTCTGCCTGATGTATCTACGATAAGCACGTCATACTGCTCGCGCTTTGCCTTCTTGAGGGCGTTCTGGGCCACCTGCACGGCGTTCTTGGTATCAAGTTCTGCATAAACAGGGACATCGACCTGCTCTCCCAGGACCTGAAGCTGCGTGATTGCAGCAGGCCTTACCAAGTCGCATGCAGCCAACATGACCCGTCTACCCTGCTTCTTGAGGCTGAGGGCCAGTTTTGCGCTGGTCGTGGTCTTACCGGAGCCCTGCAGACCCATCATGAGGATGACGGTCACGGTGTCCGGACCCTTTAGCTTGAGGGCCTGGTTGTCAGGATCTCCAAGGAGCTGGACCATCTTGTCATAGACGATCTTGACGAACTGCTGACCTGGATCGACGGACTTGAGGACCTTGTCTCCAAGAGCCTCCTCCATGGTCCTGTTCACAAAGCGCCTTACGACGCGAAGGTTCACATCCGCATCAAGGAGGGCGACCTTTATCTCCTCCATTGCATCCTGGATGTTCTTCTCGCTTATCTTCGACTTTCCCGAGATAGAGCGTATTATCGATGAAAACTTATCGCTGATTGAATCGAACATAACCTTTGGATTATCCCTATTTTAATTCATCATGTCAATTTAGCCTTTCGTAGGCCTCAATGGTCTTCAAGGTATTGAGCACCCCATCGCGGTGGCTTCTCTCGTAGCCGTGGGAGGCATACACGCCACTTCCAATGAGACCGTGCCGCACGTCCCTACCGCTTCCAAGCATGGCCCCGCAGTCGGAACCGTAGAACGGGTATATGTCTATGGCATAGTCGCTGCCGCTTGCCTTTGCAGCCTCAACCAACTTGTCCACCACAACCTTGTTGTAAGGACCGCTCGAATCCTTGGCGCATATCGAAACCTGGGTCTCCCTACAGTTGAGACCATCTCCAACGCAACCCATGTCAACGGCGACCATCTCCATGACATCGTCAGGGATGTTTGATGCCGCACCATGTCCAACCTCTTCGTATACAGTGAAATAGAGATATACATGGTGACTAAGGGAGACATTCTCGTCCTTTACGAACCTTGCATAGGCAAGAAGCATACCGGCAGAGAGCTTGTCGTCCAAAAAACGGCTCTTTATGAACCCTTCGCTTGTAACAATGGTCCTAGGCTCAACGCAAATGAAGTCACCAACCTCCACACCTAAAGCCTTGGTGTCTGCGGCGCTCTTGGTCTTGGAGTCAAGAAGGACCTCTATGCTTGAGAAATCCCTCTTGGTGTCATTGTAGGACTTGTTCACGTGTATGGATGCGTTGCAAAGCTGGAACGTACCGTCAAGGACTCCGTTTGAACGGGTGAAGACCCTACAGGTCTCCGTCTCCACGTTGTTTGCATTCAGGCCTCCTATGTTGGTCGCCCTAAGAGCACCATTGCCCTTTATCTCGCAAACCATTGCACCCAATGTGTCTATGTGGGCGGAGAAAAGAAGACCCGCCCCTTCGCCTCCAAGGTCAGCCAGCACACCGCCCTTGTTCGTGTGCTTCACTGAATAGCCCATATCAGAGAGCTTGTCCACGACGTACTGCTCCGCCTTGGCGGTCATTCCAGTGGGGCTGTCTATGGCAAGAAGCTCCTTCGTATAATCAATTGCAAGACTTGCATATCCTTCGTTCATATCCACCTCCTCGCAGATCCTTTCATCAGACCTTTTCGTCAATCCCTTACAGGTCCTTATCAGCCTTTGAGCTCATCGTACGTCTTGTTTATATCCTTGATGTCCTCGATTCTGTAGCCTATCATCTTGGAGACTCCAAGCTCCTGCTGCGTCACACCAAGGAGGCTGTTGGAACCCATGACGGTGTTCTTGTTGTGTGTGATTATGATGAACTGGCTCTTATCATCGAACTTCTCCAGAACACGCAGGAAAGCACCAATGTTCCTTGCATCCAGTGCAGCGTCTATCTCGTCAAGGATACAGAAAGGCGACGGCTTGACCATATACGTTGCAAATAGAAGCGCAACGGCCGTCATCGAACGCTCTCCACCAGAAAGCAGCTGCATGTTCAAAAGCTTCTTTCCTGGCGGCTGTGCGAATATGTCTATACCTGATTCAAGCACATTGTCATCGTCAGTGAGCCTAAGTTCAGCCCTTCCACCTCCAAATAGCGTGGTGTACATCTCCTGGAAATTGTCGGCTATCTGCTTGTACGTATCGAGGAACATCTCCTCGCTGCGCCTCTTTATCTCGGCTATGACCTCTTCGAGATCGTCCTTGGCCTTCGTAAGGTCGTCCATGTTCTTGCTGTAGAAGTCGAAGTTCTTCTTGGCCTCGTTGTATTCGTCCTCAGCCATATAGTTTATGTAGCCAAGGTCCTGAATCCTCTTCTTTACAGTCTCAAGCTCGTTCTTGAGGTCCTCCACGGCCTCCGTTATCTCATGGTCGTTGAACTCCTTGAGGCTCTTTCCCGTGCTGTCGAAGAAGTCCGTGTATATCTTCTGGATCTGCTCGCCAAGGCTCCTTATGTTCTCTCTCCCGGTTGCAATCTCTCCAATGAGCTGCTGCCTGCGGTTGAACTTGTCCTGGAACTGGGAGTTCTGTGCCTGCATTTGGGAATACTTCTCTTCAATGGTGGCATTAAGGGCATCCACCTCGTCCTTGAGGGCCCTTATGTCGTCGAACATCTCCTTCTTGCGGTTCTTGGCATCGTCTATCTTCTCAAGTACCTCATTGACCTTGCTCTGCTCGGCCTCCAACGAATGGGACGCATCCGAAAAATCGAACTCCATCTGCTGAAGGCTCTGCTTGAGGTCCATTATGTAGTTCTTCGTGGAATCCGCCTGCGCCTTGAACTGGACGCGATCCATCTCAAGGTCCTTCAAGTCCGATTCCTTCAGAATCAGCATCCTTGAAAGCCTTTCGATCTCCGCATTGAAGTCCTGGATTCTATTGCGGCAGTCCGTCTCCCTTGCATACGAACTCTCAAGCCTGTTGTCAAGCTCAACCTTCTTTGCAAGCGTTCCCTGTGGGGATACGAACTCATCAAGGAACGTTGGGATGGTACCGCTGTACTCCTGGAAAAGACCCTTTATCTCGTCAAGCTCCGCCAGAAGGGACTCGTCCGCATCGTCCAGAGCCTGCTGGAACACCTTTGGGTCGAAGTCCACGGTAGCTAGGTTCCTAAGGAACTCCATCCTCTCTCCAAGTATCTTCTTGGCCTTGCCGAGCTCTTCGAAGAGCTTCTTCTCAGCCTTTGCCCTCAGCGCGGAGCTGTAGCCGCTTCCCTTTATGTTCTCCTCAAGTCTGTTGGCTATGTCGTTTGCAAGGTCGCTTATCTGCTGTGTGATGCCAACCCTCTCCTGAGACAGAGCCTCTATCTCATGGTTCAGGTCGTCTATGTCAAGCTGGTGTCTGATCCTATCGGCCTTGAGCTTCTCTATCTCCTCGGTGGCCCTTTCGATGCTTTGGTCCGTAAGACGGATGTTCTCCAAAGTGGAATCCAACGACGCCTGCTTCTCCTCAAGTCTCTGGCGGTCCTTTTCGATCCTTTCCTGCACCTGCTTGGCCTTTGCCTTGGCATCTCTGGTGCGCTGTGACACTTCGTTGAACCTTTCGTTGTAGAAGTCAAGCTCTGTGTTTATCGAGTTGACCTTCTCCTCGTTTCTATGGACGTTCGCGCTTATGTCGTCGCGTTTGAGCCTAAGCCCCTCCAGTTCGTTCCGCTGCCTGTCAAGGCCTTCCCTTGCAGTGTCCATGACGGCGTCTATCGCAGCGGCTTCGTCCTCAAGCTTTGTCTGCTGCTCCTGTCTGAAGTCCTTGAGCTTGGTAAGGGACTGGAGGTACGACAGCTGAAGCTCAACCTCCAATGTCTCCTTCCTTGCAGAAAGCTCCCTGTGCTTGAGCACCTTGTCCAGCTGTCCCTTCCTTGAGTTGTAGACCTTCTCGGCCTCCCTCAGAAGAAGCTCGACCTGAGCCATGTTCTCATCCGTCTTCTGAAGCTTCTTGGCAGCCTCGTCGCTCTGTTGTTTGAAACGGCTTATTCCAGAGGCCTCTTCGAATATGTAGCGTCTGTCCTCAGGCTTGAGCGAGAGGATCTGGTCTATCTTTCCCTGTTCAAGTATGCTGTATGAGGCCTTTCCAACGCCGGTGTCCATGAAAAGCTCCTTGACGTTCCTAAGAAGCACCCTGTTGCGGTTTATATAGTATTCGTTGTCGCCGTTGCGGAACAGCCTTCTTTTTATCTCAACCTCTGTGGCGTCTATGTTCAGCTGATGCTCTTCGTTGTTCAACGTGAGGATGACCTCGCACATGGGCATTGGCTTTCTGAAGTCCGTACCGTTGAAGATGACATCCTCCCTTTTTGCAGCCCTTATTGCACTTGAGGCCTGGGTTCCAAGAACCCACTTTATGGAGTCAACGACATTGCTCTTTCCACTGCCGTTTGGTCCAAGCAACGACGTTATGCCGTCCGAGAATTCGAATTTGGTCCTATCCGCAAAGGATTTGAAACCATAAAGCTCCACAGATTTTAAAAACACGTTCACCTCACAAAGAACTTGTCTGGAATACTAGAACAGGAGAAATATAGCATAAGGATTCGTTTTTTGTCAGGCCCTACTTGACGTTTTCCCACCTTATTGGGTATAAATACGTTCGTACGTGCGCTTGTGGTATAATGGTATTACCTCAGCCTTCCAAGCTGAAGAAGCGGGTTCGACTCCCGTCGGGCGCTTAAGACCACGCTCATGCGTGGTTTTTTGTTTTCCAAGCTCGTGCATCAATGCACGGATTGCGGATACACTATCATAGCGGAGGGGTTTTCCTATGGGTCAGCGCGGTGAAGTTTTCTCGACCAAGTTCGTTACTAACGACAGAACCTATTTCTTCAATGTCAAGGAGAACTACAAGGGTGACATGTACCTGAACATCGTTGAGAGCAAGGTCACATCAGACGAAGGCCGCTTCATCCGCCAGAGCGTAATCGTCTACCCAGAGGACCTTGGAGAGTTCATCCGCGAGTTCCAGAAATCAGTTGACTTCATGAAGGTACACGCAAACAAGAGGGATTCCCAGTAAGAACTGGAAAGGATCAATACTTGAACGTCTTCCTATGTATGGGACACGGCCCATACTTGTAGAGCATTTCCTTATGCAGCGGACACGGATACCCCTTGTGCTTCTCAAAGCCGTATTCAGGCCATTTTGAAGCGGCGCATACCATGAACCTGTCCCTTGCGTTCTTGGCAAGGATTGAGGCCGCCATTATGGCAGGAATCTTGGAATCTCCCTTCACTATCGCCCTGCATGGGAAATCGACCTGAGGTGTCTTGTTGCCATCGACAAGGAGTATGTCAGCATCCAAGCCCAACCCTGCCAACTGTGCACGGACCTTTTCAAAGGCCCTTTTCATTGCAAGAAGCGATGCCTGTAGGATATTGATCTCATCTATCTCTTTAGGCGTAGCCCAACACACGGCCCAGGCAAGGGCCTTCTCCTTTATGACAGGCTCAGCCAAAAGACGCCTCTTCTCAGTCATCTTCTTGGAGTCGTTCAATATCTCGAAAGGGAAATCGCATGGAAGCGCCACCGCAGATGCGCAGACGGGACCGGCCAGCGGCCCGCGGCCCGCCTCGTCAGCACCAATCACTAGTGCATAGTCTTCTGTATGGTCATCAATAAACCCAGATTCATCAAATAGAAGACATTGCTCTTCCATTGAAAACCTCAAGGATATCGGCCTAAGCCTGATATCAGCCCAAGACGACCTTGGTTCCGGTCTCGCCCTTGAGTGCTTGGAGGGCCTTGTCAAGAGACGTGATGATTGCTACCCTTCCCTTCTTGCTCTCTGCGAACTGCACGCAGGCTTGAACCTTAGGAAGCATTGAACCCGGTGCGAAGTGACCCTGCGAGGCAAGCTCCTTGGCTTTTGATGTCGTGAGCTCGGACAGCCACTCTTCGTTCTCCTTTCTGAAGTTGATTGCAACCTTCTCCACGGCGGTGAGGATTACGAGCTGGTCTGCATCTATGAGCTCTGCGAGCTTCTCCGATGCAAAGTCCTTGTCTATGACGGCAGGGGTTCCGTAGAGCTTTCCGTCCTTGCGCACTACAGGGATTCCGCCGCCGCCAACCGTGATGACGACGCAGCCCTGTGCGATAAGGCCTTCGACGGCCCTCTTCTCTATGACATCGATTGGTTTTGGAGAAGGAACGACCTGCCTGTAGCCGCGACCAGCATCCTCCACCATGGTGTAGCCTTTCTCCTTTGCAATCCTGTCAGCGGTCTCCTTATCGTAGAAGGCCCCAACTGGCTTTGTAGGATGTGAAAAGGCCTGGTCGTTCTCATCCACGAGCACCTGCGTCACGATGGTCGCAACCTCCTTGTCCATGCCACGGGAAGAAAGCTCGTTGCCAATGGCATTCTGAAGATGATATCCAATATAGCCTTGGCTCATTGCACCGCACTCAGGAAACGGCATATCACTCTTGATGGCCTTTGCCTCTGCAGCGGTGGCCATGCCAAGGTTTATCATTCCAACCTGAGGTCCGTTTCCATGGGCAATCACAACCTCGTTGCCTGCAGCTATAAGGTCCACGATGGGCTTTGCGGTCTCCCTTACCAACTCAAGCTGCTCATACGGGGTGCTTCCCAACGCATTTCCACCAAGTGCAATGACAATCTTAGACATATCCTAATCCTCTCCTGAAATATCTTCGTTCACGCTATTCACGACAATGTCCCAGCCCGATATCCTTGAACCCTCCCAAGTCCATCGTCGCTATGCATGACGATAGTATACCTCAAACGCAACAAATTGCAACAAAAACCGATACCTTTGTGTTTGTTTCCTGAGGGCACTAGAACCAACAACTCGCACTGCACGCACCAAAACGCACTGTTGTAGAATCATAACGTTGTGATTGTGAGCGTTTCGTAGTGTTGGTGCGCATGGTGAGTGTGGTGAGATTGTGAAACTGTAGCGATTCTGTAGCATCTGTCGCAAGTGTAGCATCTGTAGCAAGTGTTACGACACAAGCATTGCATTCTAAGAGTAAAACAGTGCGCCATGGCAAGCCCAGTAAGCCCAGTGCGCCCAAGCAAACTCAAAGAAACACAAAAAAAGTAGGATGTCCACAGCTACGGCAGACGATGCTA
>ULPT01013317.1_pt1 | contig 58950 bp, 51 predicted proteins | sample 1953751 | NCBI WGS metagenome assembly ULPT01 (sample SAMEA4835636, study PRJEB28245) | human gut metagenome | biome: gut microbiome; material: fecal sample | place: Denmark | collected 2008 | reverse complement strand
ACTAGCTTATTATTTAACATAATAAACATTATACGTAGTTGCCTATTTATCAAAAAAACACAAACCAGAACCAATTCATCATAAAGATAGATTAAAAATAGGATCTAATTGAAAATATTTCAACCTGCTATTTAATACTAAATAGGTACTATTTTCTATTCAGCATCTATTTCTAAAACGTATGTGTACTTACTCATAATAGAAGCGTTTTAAAAATAGTCTCTTTTTAGTACTATTATTTAACTGCTTTTAAAATTTTAGTTTTAGTCTTATCTTAGTACTAAAAAAGGACTAGTTTTATAAACTAGTCCTGAATAGCCTTAAAAGTCAACTTCGCAGCTTCTAAACAAGCTTTGTTCAGAAGTTCTTCATATACTTCCTTGTTTCCATTTGCGTTCGTATCGTCCGATATCGAGCGAATGACCAAGAACGGAATCTTACAGTCATAACCGATCTGGGCAAAGGCTGCTGATTCCCTATCAATCGCAAGAGCCTGTGGAAACACATCCCTGAGCCAATCCGGCTTGTTCTTCGCAGTGATAAACGTATCTCCGGATAAGATCAGGCCTTCTACTACATTCTTTGGTTTTTCTTCCCTGATTTTCTTTCGATAGAAAGAATCTGTTTCAAAGAACAAAGGGTGACCACACCTTTGACCACGTTTGTAACCAAAGGCGGTAACATCGACATCCCAATAAGCACATTGAGAAGCAACTAAGGTTGAGAGAGGAGGTAGTTCTTTTGATAAAGAACCAGCAACTCCAACATTGATCCTCAAATCCGTTGCATGGTTTGCCAGATAGCGACTCAAAGAACCAGCCCTGGCGACTTTCCCAATACCAGCAATACCAAGGGTTATTTGGTCCCCTTTAAGTTCCTGGTGGTAATAGCCTTCCTCATCTTTCGAGTAGGGCAAAAGGGAAAGAAAAGCATTCAGTTCTTCTTCCCTAGCACAAAGAATCAAGATTTTTTTCATTAAGCCTGGGATGGTGCACGTTTCTTCTTACGATAGACAGGTTCCTTTAAGGCTTTAACGACCTTGTGAGGGCAATCAAGATACCTTTCATCCAGAGCAAAATGTTCCCGCTCATCCTTTGTGAAGAGGTGGATAACAATGTCTTTCGCATCAATCAGAATCCACTGGCTATCATTTCTTCCTTCGGTATGGTCAATCGTTTTGTAGTTATCGTACAAAGTTTCCCGTGCAGCGTTATAAAGAGCTTTTAAGCGTTCCTTGTTCACAGCAGAACAAACAACAAAATAACTGACAAACGGGGATTTTTCCCGGACATCATAGACAACAACATCACTTCCATAGTTCCAAGAAAGATCTTCTGCGATGTGTAAAGCACGCTGAGAAGTAATTCTTCCCTTGTTGGAAATATCCTTAATATTGAGTTTTGGTTTAATCGTTTTCTTTTTGTTTAACATGATTATCTCCCTAAGTAGTAAGAATACCTATCTTTGGCAAATGGGGTATCCTTATAAGTAATATTATTCTTCAAAAAATATTCGACATTCGTACGAAGCAAATGGATGAACCCTTTATCCAAATCCTGAAGCAGAGCATTGCGATTATCTTCTGTTGGGAATTGACGGGTCGGTTCAACCTTATCGGCAGAGAAAATCACTTTTTGCCTCTCCGTCCTCTCGGCTTTTCCTGTGCAATGGTAGAGCATAGCATCGTAGTAATCCCTATTATCTACTTGGAAAAGAGTTTTCCTAAGTTCCGGTCCAGCAGCCTGATGAATTGCGAAAAGAGGAAGGGAAGCAAATTCAGGGTGCAAGCCATTCGAAACAAGTTTCCTCTGTTGCTCATAAGAAAGGTCTTTCGCGCAATCATGATAGAGTCCAGACCTAAACGCAACATTCGTATCTAGACCGGCTTTTAAAGCGATTTGATAAGCCCTCTTGGCAACTTCGAAAGAGTGAAGATATCGGGATGTCTTCCTTTGTCTACGAAGCAAAGGAAGGAAATAAAAGCCTTTGGAGAAGATAAATTCAAATACTTCGATTGGGCAATCCAAACGTTTTCCGAAACGTACGTTCTGGTTCTCCTCCGAATCATCAATCCTGATGTAAGGACATTCGGGATTCTTTACCGGATGAAGGCTTTCATATTCGTTAACAAAAAGAATCTGAATTTCCGGATGGCCTTGAAAGGCAATCTTAAGCCTATCTTCTTTCTCTTTTACAGAAGGATGATGCTGATTGTCGAAAATGTCATTCCTAATAAGAAAGCAAAGAGAAGAGCAAGAATGAAGCTTCCTCTGTTCTAAGATAGACTGAATATTCTTATTCGAAATAGGATCAAAAGATCCTTCCACAATAAGCCTGTCTTTAATCATGGAGAGCAGCTTCTTCCTGGATAACTTTCACGCCTTTCGGAGCATAAACATCAATGACCTGCTTATCGCCATGAATATCAAAATATCCTAAGCCGTAAATACGGACACGATAAGCTTTTCCTTCTTCAAATTGGAAGGAATGCTTTTCAAGGTTACTCCTAGAAGAGATTTTCTTTGATTTAATCGGCCTATTCGGATTCTCACAGATTGAATTGAAGGCGGAATCTACTTTTGCTAACTTGCAACGTTCAATCCTAAGATCATTGGATTTGAAGAAAAGGAAACGAGTTTTCCCGCCGCTAACAAAGTCAACGCGGCAGAAGTTGGAAAAGAGGAAGGATTGTCCCTCTTTGGCAATGTATTCTTCTAAACGGATCGCATTGCGGGCAAGAACATAACGAGTGATAGATGGTTCCAAAAAGGAAACCATGGAATACCGGTTGTAAATACCAGGAGTATCATACAAGAAACTATTCTCATCCAAAGGAATAGAGATCACATCAAGTGTCGTGCCTGGGAAAGGAGAAGTCGTAATCCTATGATTCGTACGATTGGAATAATCCTGAAGCAAACAGTTGATAAGAGAAGATTTTCCAACCTGATAAGCACCAACAAAGTAGACCGATTTTCCGCCACGGAACTTATTAATATCAGCCATCCTTTTATCGACATTCTTTCCTTTGCCACTAGAAGACGTAATGATGATATCCAAGGGTTCAATGCCTTCCTTAGCAAGCAATTGCTTAGCATAAGAAACAAGATATTCATCCGAATAAGAAACAGGAAGCAAGTCACGTTCGTTTAAAACAACCCTGACTTTCTTACCTAAATACTTACCAATTCCAGGAAGCAAGGAGGAAGCTAAAGTAAAGCAGTTCCTAACATAGACAATCAAAGAATCTTCTTCTTTTGCTTTGCTAAGAATGGTGACATAGTCAACCGTAAAGTCAGGCATCTCCTTAAAGGCAGAATAATGCCGGAGCTTATAGCATCGCTCGCAAAGACATTCGTCCTCAGATTCAAGTTTATCTGTAGGAATATATCCTGCTTCATTCGGATCCTGATCCTGAAGAATAGCACCACATCCATAGCAGCGTTTAATCCGAATTTCAGCAGTTAATCCATGGTTAGTTTTCTGTTTTCCGAACATAGTTTTCACTCCTTTCTTATTATGATGAAAATAATGCTTACTACTATTATATCAGCAAAGCAGATTATTTCGTCTTTTCAAACAAGTCGAAGAGAGACAATTGTGTTTCTCCATCATCCGCTTTTGCCTGAATAGTAACCGCTTTTGCTGGACGAGGAGTCTCGACAAGAGAATCTGGGCCAATGGTAGAACCGAAATCATTAACACCCCTAATAAGAGTCTTTCCAAGATTCGGAACGTTTTCCCGCCTTTCCGAATTCAAATCAATCGGCTGGAGGTTAGCGAGGTCCATGGCAGTGTTGCTTTCCGGAGTCACAAGCGAAGCATAACTGACTTGGCCACGGATACGTTCTGCTTTCCTGACCGAAACAAGCTCATAAGGATTCTTCTTTAAGACTTTGATTAAATTAACTTTGGCACCAAGACGTTCGGTGGTAGGTATCTTGGCTGAGTTAATAAGACGTGCTGCTTTCTTTTTGCTCACAGCAAGAAGCAACGTGACCTCTTTGCTAGAGAGAGTAACCATTGTCAAAAGAGGAACCTGTTCGATAGAGGAAGCAATCGCCTTTACACCCCTAGCAGCTGTAGAGACAAGCGGTACATCGCCTTCATTGAATCGAGAAGCATGTCCAAGAACATCGACAACGACAACATCCGAGTTGCCTGTAGAAATTTCAACATCGACAAGTTCATCGTCTTTATTCAGCATTTTGCAGGCACGAAGCAGATGCTTAGTTAATCCATCCTGTGCAAAATCAACAAGAGCGGTTCTCTTAATCTTATTCCTCTTAGTCAACCTAAGGACATTAAGTCCTTTTTTGAATTCATCTACAAGGAACGCTTTTACAATCTTCTCATTCGATTTCCTTGTTACAAGATTATTCAAATGTTTTCCTTCCTCTTTCCATTTTCCTTCTGGAAGAAGATGGATTGGAAGCCTTCCATAGTTTCCAAGACTAGTAAAGAAGAGAATGCTCTCATGAGTATCGGCTTTATCATCAAAGACAAGCCGGTCACCTGGTTTCCTCTTTGGGAGAAATAGTGGATCATCCGTTATAGTCTTAACTGTGGCAAGGTAGGATTTCTCATTCGTACGCTTCGCGTAACCATCCTCGGTAAGAGAAACATAGACTATTTCTTTTGCAATCAGTTTGGTAGGATCAATAGAAGTAAAGACCTGTTTTTCATCAAGAATCTGAGTCTTTCGAGCAATAGCAAAAGTCTTACGGATCTCACTAAGTGTCTTCACAATCGTGTTATCGAGTTTCGAAGGGTCCGAAAGGATTCCGTTATATTCCTCAATTTGATTGTTGAGTTCATCCTGCTCTTTCTTCAAAGCCCTGATATCCGTATTACTCAAACGATACAAAGGCATCCTAGCAATGGCTTCGGACTGACGAGGAGTGAAACCATAATCGGATTCAAGCCTCTTTTTAACGCCTTCCTTACCAGAGCATTTTTTGATTTTCTCAATGACTTCATTAAGGATTGAATAGGCTTTCCTATAGCCTTCTACAATCTCCAAGCGATCTTTCGCGGATTGCAAATCGAATTGATAAGCACGAGTAGAGACCTCTCTTTGATGAGAAATAAAGCAATCTACAAGTTCCCTAAGAGACCTGCATTTTGGATGTCCTTTATCAATAGCAAGGAAGTTGCAAGCAATCGTATTGCGAAGAGCACCTTTGCTTTCCAGGTAATTGAGAATATCGCTCGGATTTGCACCTTTCTTTATCTTAATGACAATCTTAACGTCATCCTTTGCAGATTCATCAACGATTTCATCAATATTGTCAAGGTGATCCGTGTCTTTCCGTTTTGTCAAAGCAGCGACAAAATCGATTTTCACAACATCATAAGGTATTTCAGTGATGACGATAGAATTTTCACCTTCATCAATATGGCACTTAGCATATAAATACAAAGAGCCTTTTCCAGTCTCATAGAGACGATGAATTGCTTCTTTATCATCTAAGATACCGCCGGTCGGAAAATCAGGACCTTTAATGTACTGCCTTAATTCATCCAGAGTAGCACGCTTATGTTTAATACGATAGATGCAGGCATCCACGACTTCACCAAGACTATGGGGAGGAATATAGGTGGCAGATCCGACTGCGATACCACTGGTACCATTCACAAGCAGGTTCGGGAAACGAGCAGGAAGAACGGTCGGTTCTAACGATTTATCATCAAATGTCGGGACCCTTCGAACTGTATTTTTGTCAATATCCCTCGTCCTGAAGTCGCTTAAAGCAGAAAGACGGGCTTCCGTATAACGGCTTGCTGCAGCAGGATCGTTATCAATAGAGCCGTTATTACCTTGGAAATCAACTAAGGGAGCTTCCCTCTTCCAAGGCTGACTAAGATGAACGAGTGCGTCATAAATAGACGAATCACCATGCGGATGATAATGACCCATGACATCACCGGCGATAGTAGCACACTTTGTCGTCGGTTTCGTAGAGATTTCACCTTTTGCATACCTTCCAAAAAGAATACGACGTTGGACTGGTTTTAAGCCATCACGAGCATCCGGAATAGCACGATCCGTAATGACTTCCTTTGCATATCGGTTGAATGCGCCAATTAAAACCTGACTAATACCAGAAGGTATGATTTCTTCATTATAAGTGACAGTTTTTTTGTTACTTTTCATTCTTCCTTACCTCCTTAGTAAACGTATCCGTGGTATTGAAATCAATGTTGTTTTCAATCCATTCCTTACGACGATCGGCATCTTTACCTAAGAAAAGATCAACCTTATCCTGGGCTTCATCATCATCTGGAATCGTGACCTGAATCAATCGACGATGTTCGGGATCCCTAGTAGTAACAGAAAGCTGGGAATAATTCATCTCACCAAGTCCCTTGTAACGATTGACTTTATATCCATTGCCAATCTTATCTTTTGCCGCCTGAAGCTCACTATCATCATAAGCATAAACTTCCTTCTTGCTATTGTAGACACGATAAAGCGGTGGGCAGGCAATATAGACGTGGCCAGTCTGAATCAATGGCTTCCTATGGTTATAGAAGAAGGTTAGCAACAAGGACTGAATATGGCTTCCATCATCATCAGCATCGGTCCTGATAATGATTTTGCCATAATGGATATCCTTGATTTTGAACTCATCGCCATAGCCAGCACCGATGGTATAGATCAGGGTAGCAATTTCTTTGTTTCCAAGAAGAATTTTCTCGTCCTCAATATCGGTTGTATTCTTCGGTTTGCCACGAAGAGGAAGAATAGCCTGAGTTTTAGGGTTACGTCCTTTCTTTGCAGAACCGCCTGCGGAATCACCCTCAACAATAAAGAGTTCGTTCTGCCTGTAATTCTTGCTTGAGCAAGGAGTAAGCTTATCGGAAAGATTGAAACCAGAAATCTTGGATTTTAAAAGCTCACGTTCCTTCTTACGATCCGCTTCTGTCTTTTCACGGATTTTCCTTTCATCACTGGTTTTCTTAACAACCGCATCGGCATCCTGTTTGTTCTCAGCCAAATAATAGCTAAGTTGACCCTCGATGACAGCATCAACAGAATTCAGAGCATCTTTTGTTCCGAGCTTTCCTTTCGTCTGTCCTTCAAACTGAAGCCTATGTTCCGGAACCCAAACGGAAAGAACGGCAACCAAGCCTTCCCGAAGGCAATCGCCATCCAAGGGTGCAGAAGATTTAATCAAGCCGTTCGTAATACCATATTGGTTATAGCAAGTTGTCCTTGCTTTCTTAAAACCAGTGACATGGTATCCGCCATCACCTGTGCGAACACCATTCGCAAAGCTGATGATTTTCTCGTCATAGTTATCTTTTAAGAATCCAAAGACAACTTCGACCTTAATGCCATTATCCGTTCCCTCAAAATGCCTAGGTTTCGTAAGAGGGAGTTTGCCAGTCGTATGACGATTGTAGTATTCAAGAAGACCGTTCTCGTAATAGAATTCTTGCTTTCGTCCAGTGCGTTCATCCAACAGATGGAACGTAACGCCCTTTGTTAAGCAAGCCTGATCATCAAGATGCTGTGCAATACGATCGAAGGAAAAAGTAACATCATCAAAAATAGTCGGATCCGGTAAGAAGCGGACATTGGTACCACGTTTTGTCGTTTTCCCTAAATCCTTGATTCCAGAGAACTTGGAACCGCCTTTTTCAAACCGAGCAAAATGGTCCACGCCATCTCGGAAAGAATGAACTTCCATCCATACGGAAAGAGCATTGGTGACAGAGGCACCAACACCATGCAAACCACCAGCAGATTTGTAGTTGGATTCATCAAATTTTCCACCGCCATGTAAGGTCTGATAGACAATCTGGAAACCGCTCCTCTTCTCTTTCGCATTATAGTCATAAGGAACACCACGTCCTTGGTCTTCTACTTCCAAGGAACCATCGTTATGGATGGTTACGTAGATATTCTTACCAAAGCCTTCATTCGCTTCATCAACAGCATTATCGACAATTTCCCAGACAAGGTGATGCAAGCCTAAGGTGCTTGTAGAACCTATGTACCTACCCGGACGTTCCCGGACTGGCTCCAAGCCATGGAGAACGGTCAAACTTGTTGCATTATACTTTTCAGACATTCAAAAAACACCTCGGAAAGATTTTACTTGAAACCGAGGTAAAATTAAAGAGAAAGCATAGCTTTCTAAGAAAGGAAAAAAGTATATCCAATAGGTTTCTTTCGCAATTTATCGGTCTTTTTCGCTTGAAATTCGTAGAATGATAGTTTTATCAAAAAATAATTTAAACCGATAATAATTGAAAAGATTCAGCACACCGATATAATTGACAAGGAAATAATAAAAAATGGAAATAACTTATACAATTCTTTTTGCTTTCGGTGCCGCGATATTCGGATTCCTTATCGGGGGTATACCCACAGCCCGCATCATCGCCTATTCGAAAGGTGTCGATATCCTAAAAGTCGGATCCAAAAACGCTGGTGGAACGAACGTTGGCCGTAGCGTCGGACGTTGGTGGGGATACCTTACAAGGTTCCTAGACAGGAGGAAATGCTTCTTTCCTTGCTTGTTCGTACATCTAATCCTATCCTTCGCAAACATTCCCTTAGTCAATTATCTTTGGCTGAACGAATTACTAGTCTGCATCACCGGATTATCGGTTGCCATCGGCCACTCTTATTCCATCTACTCTAAATTCAAAGGTGGAAAAGCAGTTGCCTGCTTTGCAGGATTTATTCTCTATACCTCCCCAATCCTGTTTGTAATCGGTCTTTTTCTCTTCCTGCTCTTATTTAAACTCAGCAAACGTGTTTCCTTCGCAAGTGTCATAACAGCTCCTTCTATGAGGCTGCTTTCCTTCATTCCTACAATTCTGAATCTAACCATAACCAAAAATCCAGTCTCGTATAACGGAGGAACTTACTTCGGGCCTTCGCTCTATCTCCACCTCACCTATATTATTGGCATCACTTACTTGTTCATTTCAACCTTGCTTGTCCTACGACATTTATCCAACATCAAACGACTTGAAAAAGGAACTGAGCCAGAAACTCATTTCAAAGATTAAAACTGCCAAAATCAAGAGGATGCTTATAAAAGCATCCTTTTTTCAAGCATAAAAAAACTGCCTCCTTTTATCCAGAGGCAGATTTTTTTGAATTAGAACTATTTTTGGCTCTTCTTCTGAGCTTCGCTAATAGCGCGCCTAGTGCTGTTGACCTGAGCTTCGCTCGGAGTACGGCCCATGGAACGATACCTAGCTTTAATCCTATCACGATTGATAGGCGGGTTCTCTTTCAGCTGTTTCTTAACAACCTTACGGGCAACTAAGAAACCTAAAATGATTCCGACAAGAATACAGCCTAAGATAATGAATACAAAACCAACGGTGTTGATGGTAAAGTGCATGACTTTCCCTCTCGCCAAAGGTTAGGCACGAGAATCGTAGGATCCGTCAGAAGTCTTAACCCAGACTTTAGTGTGGTTCTTGATGAACCTAGGAACCTTGATCTTCAAACCTGTTTCGAGAACAGCATCCTTGCTGGCTTTATTGACAGTATCGCCGGCAACAGCATTGTCATCGGTATCAACGATTTCAAGGGCAACCTTATCTGGTAACTGGATACCTAAGATTTCCTGTCCGAAATAGGTGATGATAACCTTGGAATTGTCAGGAAGATACTGAAGCTCGTTCTTGACATGGGAAATCGGAAGGTCAACCATTTCGTAGCTTTCGTCATCCATGAAATGAGCGAATCCGTTCTCATCGCCATCACGATAGCAAAGAGTCCTGTTCTTCTTGTCTAAGAAGGCACGTTCGACTGTTTCACCAGAGAAGAGCATCCTCTCGCTGATGGCACCGGAACGTAAGTTCTTAGCTTTGATCTTATGTTTCCTCTTTGCCATTGCAGTCTTGTTGTGAATAATATCGACAACAGAGAGAAGTTCACCTTTGTAGAGGTAGACAGTTCCCGGTTTTAATTCACCGGCATCAATGATATCAGCCATTTTTCAAATCTCCTTCAGTTTACTTCTTTTCTTCGTGTAAAGTCTTCTTGTTGCAATGAGGGCAATACTTCCTAGTAGTGAATTTGCTCGGATGAGTCTTCTTGTTCTTAGTAGCGATGTAATTTTCGTTTTTGCAAACAGAGCAACGTAAGGTAATAATAGCGCGTGGTTCAGCCATTGTATAAATCCTCCAAATTTTTACCATGTATATTTTAATGGGCATGTAAACGAAAAACAAGAAATTCTGTTTTTTAATAAATTTCCTTCTTTTGCCCAGACTATTAGGCTTTTTTTCTAAATACTATCTCATTTTTTCTTCACATTTTATAGATTCATATATATAATCTTTGTGAATATGGATCTTCTATCATATTTAAAAAAGAATTATCAAAAGGGCGAACTCATTTTCCAGAAAGACATTAACGTTTTATCGAGTGATAATGTCCGTCAACAAAGGAAAAGTCTTTCGGATGAGAGAAAAATCATCCGTTATCAAAGAGGAGTCTATCTGCTTCCTAGGAAGGATAAGGATTATGGAATCATTTTACCGAGCAGAGAAACTTATCTCTACTCATCCTATCTTTCGAGACGCGGACATCATTTTGGATACTACGATGCAAAAACACAGCTGATTCAGGCGGGGCTTCTAAAGCAGGAGAATAATTCTATTGTTTGCTTTTCCAATGAAACGTCGATAAAAAAAGAAACGGATTCCTGGTTGATTTTGCCCTCGAAGGTCGAAATCACGGATTGGAACTATAAAGTCCTATCCCTGCTTGAACTTCTATCAAAAATCGAGGATTTCAATACAGACCGAAGTAAAACACAAGCCTTTTTAAAAGAAAGAATCCGTAGTGGCAATATTCAACGTATCGACAGGGATTTCTATGCTTCCAATTTTTCTCTCCAAGTTTACAAAAGCATCTTTGACTACTCCTTGGCAACCTATATTCATTAGGATTGGATTATAATGAAGCCATGACAAAATACTCATTCGCTATCGGAAATAGAATCATCGGCAACGGCAACGATGTTCTTATTCAGACAAGGAACCGAAAGAAGACAGAATTCATCCAAGAAAACCTGGAAGAACTAAGGCCGTTGATTCCCTGCGGTTTAGATAGGATCCGTTTTTCTGTTTTAGATACAAGAGATGCCAAAGCCCTCAAAATATTGAAAAGCGAGAGGAAGATTCCTCTTATTGCTGATATTCATTATCAGCCAGAACTGGCCTTTCTTTCCATTGAAAATGGTGCCGACAAAGTCCGTATGAATCCTGGAAACTGGCTCAACGAATCCAGCCTAAGAAGACTCGTTTCTCTTTGTAAGGAAAAGAATATACCGATTCGAATTGGTGTCAATTCCGGTTCTTTGAATAAATATAAAGGAAAAGGGAAAAATGAAATCGATGATTACTTCCTTGCTTTAAGCGAAACCCTTTCTTTTTTTCAAGAAGAAGGATTCACAAATTTAGTACTTTCCCTCAAATCTTCCTCCGTGAATAGGACAAAAAAACTCTATGAGCGTGCCTATCAGGAGTATCCTTATCCGCTTCATATTGGTTTAACGGAATCTGGTTTTGGTCTTCTTGGTGCTAGGAAAACAACAGCAGCTGTTCTTCCTCTTTTAGACCAAGGTATCGGAGATACTCTCAGAGTCTCTTTAGCGGATCATCGTATGGAGGAAATCCGGGCCTGCAAGGAACTCCTTCGCCTATCGGGAAGAAGAAACAATATTCCGGAATTAATCGTGTGCCCTAGCTGTGGAAGAAGGGCAGAGAACAGGCGTCCGATTGCCGATGAGGTCTTAAAACGTCTCGATACGATAAACAAAAACATCAAAGTTGCCATCATGGGATGTCCTGTCAATGGCGTCGGTGAAGCGAAAGATGCCGATTATGGATTAGCAGGAACGGGTAAGAAAAATCTTCTTCTTTTCTTCTGCAAAGGAAAGGTTATCGGAACCTATCCAAAAGAAGAAGCTAGGCAAAAACTCCTTGACGCAATGGAAAGCGATTGAAAAAAGGCGCCCAATCGGCGCCCTTTTCTTATTTCGATTTTCTCTTTCTTGGATTCTCGTCATCCCTGTGGAAGTCTGTTGCATTGCCACCACTCTTGATGATATTGGTAAGAACAACTTTTTTCCGATGCTTGAGTTTGACAAGATCTACAGCACGTTGGACTTTCTTCTTATAGTTTGGTTTTACCTTTTTCGATTTTGTCTTATTCACAACATGCCGGATCTTCTTCTGAAGTTTTTCATTCTCGGCACGGTCTTTTTTACCCCTGTTCTTGAATTGATAATTTCCACGGCTGTTGCGCAGAACACCATTGGAAAGAATCAAGGTATCGAAACTGAGGCCACGTTTGTTCAGATCCTTAGCCTTTTGAAGACCATCCTCATCTCCGTCGGAGACAAAGAAATAGGAATCACCAGGAGCATCAAATCGTCCAGCTCGTCCCGCACGATGGAAATAATAATCTAGATCATAAGGAAGATCCACCGAAACAATCGTATCGACCTGAGGAATATCAATACCACGGGAAACATAGTCGGATGCTAAAAGGAGATGTTCTTCGTCTTTCCGGAATTTGTCCCTTGTCTGTTTGATAACACGTTTATCCAAAGCGCCATGGACAAAGAGGAAATGAACGTTCCTATTTTTCAATTCTTCTGCAACTTTGTAAAGTTCTTCTTTCGAAGAAACAAAGGCAATCGTCTTGTAAGGTTTCTTCTGATCCAAGAAGCATTTCAAAGCCTCTGCTTTGGAGGACATACGAATATCAATCCTATGATGGCTTACGCTCTTGTTTGTGATTTCTTTCCGGACATCGACAACATTCAGAATATGGAAGGTACGTTTGACACGAGTGACATCCTGTTCATTGACACTAGCCGAGAAGAAGGAAATCCTTCCTTTCTCTTTTGGTTTGCTAAGAGAAGCAAGACAATCAGCAAAACCATCGAAAGCAATCCTATCTCCTTCATCAATGACAATTCGCTTCAGTTCGTTAACAGGATAGTGGCTAGTTACCTTAGGGTAGAGAGAAGGTGTGATTAAAACAATCAAAGGACAGCTCTTTGTAAAGTCTTTTTCGTCATAGATAGCCTTTACAGCACCTTTGGAAAAGCCCCTGTCATTTAAAAGACGGGAGGCAACTTCTTTGATTTGGCTAAGCAAAGCAACGGTAGGAGAAAGAATAATCGCTTGTACATGCCCATCATCTTTCCTATCAGAAAGTATTGGACAAAGATAGCTTAAAGTCTTTCCGGTACCAGTCGGTGCGATACCAAGAACATTTTTCCCTTTCAACCTTAAAGGAATAACTTTTGCCTGGATAGGTGACCTATTGACGAAGCCTTCTTTCTCAAGGGCACTGGTCAGAACGCTATTCAGGGCTGTGCTTTTAAAAGAAAGCTCCTGCATAAATACCTCCAGAATAAATTATTTTTCTTCTTTGACAACCGGAACAATCTTCAGTCCTAAGATATCCGTATCAGCACTCGGGACCGGAGAAGGACACTGGCTCATCGGCTCGAAGGCCTTCAGATTCTTCGGGAAAGCGACGACGTCACGGACATTGTCCGTTTCAGCAAGTTCCCTTGCAAGACGTTCGACACCAATACCGAAGCCGCCTTCCGGTGGAACACCGTATTCAAGGGCTTGAACCAGGAATCCAAAACGCTCATTAATGTCTTCCTGAGTAAGTCCTAAAATCTCAAACACCTTCTTTTGGACATTGGAGTCATAGATACGAAGTGCACCAGAAGAAAGTTCAACGCCATTTAAAACAGTATCATAGCTGGTCGAACGGATTTTCTCCGGAGCCGTTTCAAGAAGCGGAAGGTCTTCGTCAATCGGACGAGTGAACGGATTGGAAAGAGCTTCATAATGTCCATCTGGCTCTTTCTCGAATAGCGGCCAGTCAATAACAAATAAAGGCTTAAAATCGTCCTTCTTTGTTAAGCCTAATTTCTTTCCATAATAGGAACGAAGTGCACCAAGAGCCCAGCAAGCATAATCTTCCTTAGCATCCGCGCAAAGAATCAGTAAATCATCTTCGTTTGGCTTTACTTCTTCTTTCAGCTTTTCAAGGGCATCCGGATGAATGTTTTTGATAATGGAACCAGTAAACTGTCCATTTTCGAATTTCAGATGAGAAACACCGAACACACGGAATTTCTTAGCCAGGACATTATCTAAGTCCCTCTGTTTACGAGTCGTTTCTTTTGCTAACGAAGGGACTAAAAGGGCTTTGACTGACTTTCCTTCATAGGCTTTGAATCCACAATTCGAAAGAATCGGAGTGACATCTTTGATAAGCCTATCAAAACGCCTATCTGGTTTATCAGTACCATAATAATGAATTGCATCGGCATAGCTTAAGCGTTTGAAATCAGGGAGATCAATATTGCGAATCTTCTTGAAAACATGCTTAAGTAATCCTTCAATGATATGGAGAACATCTTCCCGAGTGCAGAAGGACATTTCACAGTCAATCTGCCTAAATTCAGGCTGACGATCCGCACGCTGGTCTTCATCACGATAGCAATGAGCAAGCTGGAAATAACGATCCGTTCCAGCAACCATCAGAAGCTGTTTATAAAGTTGTGGAGACTGTGGAAGAGCATAGAAGCTTCCTGGATAGATACGACTCGGAACGAGATAGTCACGTGCTCCTTCCGGAGTTGATTTAATCAAAGTCGGAGTATCGATTTCCTGGAAATTCTGGCTATAAAGATATTCACGGGTATAGCGGCTAAGATCCGAACGGATCTTCCTATACTTTTGCCTGATGGGACGACGTAAATCCAGATAACGATAAACTAAGCGAGTATCCTCGCTTGCTGTGGTATCGTCCTTAAGTTCGAAAGGTGTTGTCTTGGAAACAGAAAACACTTTAATAGCAGAAACATCAATTTCGATTTCGCCAGTGGGAATAGAGTGGTTCCTTTCACTACGACGGACAACTTTGCCCTTGGCCTGGATGCAGTATTCCGGACGAATGTCACTTTCCTTATAGATTTTGACCGGAACATTCAGCTGAGTGATTCCGTATTTATCACGGAGATCCACAAAACAAAGGGAACCAAGATTACGGACAGTATTAACCCATCCGCAAAGAGTTACTTCTTTTCCTTCATCGGTTAAGCGTAATTCGCCGCAATTATAATCACGTAACATTGTTTACCTCTTTTCGAGAAGAGAGACGACCTCTTCCTCTTTCACTTCGACTTGTTCACGAGTAGACCTATCTTTGATTTTAAGAGTCTGGTCCGAATCAAGGATGAGGACCTTTTTAGCGCCAAGGCGATCCGCCCTCTTAAAGCATCCACCCATGCCCTTCCCAAAGGAAGCGATGGAAACGGAGAATCCGTCCTTACGGAGCTGGTCAGCAATCTTAAGTGCAAGACCGTTTCGCCTAAGGTCAATCCTGAAAACAGAAACCTTGTTTCCGGGAACTAATTCATTCCTACGTTCTTCCGTAAGAGAAAGAAGGACACGTTCCACACCAAGAGAAAATCCAATGCCTTCCCTCTTCGGACCACCAATCTGTTCCCTTAAGGAAGAATATTTTCCGCCGCCACCGATGGCACCGACAGAAGTATTTCCGGTATCATAGATTTCCCAGACAAGCCCGGTGTAGTAATCTAAGCCACGAACCAATTCAGAATCCACTTCGTATTCAATACCAAGAGAATCCAGAGTATTCAGAATCGATTGCTTCTCTGCCTGGTCTTCTTCATTTAGATAGTCACCAATACGAGGTGCCTTGCTAGCAATAGCCTGATCCGCTTCGACTTTGCAATCAAGGATTCGAAGAGGATTCGTTTCAAGACGGCGTTTGCAATCGTCACACCTTTCATTGATTTTCGGCTGGAAATAGGCATACAAAGCCTTCTTATAGTTTTCGCGGCTTGCAAAAGAGCCAAGATAGTTCAGTTTTGCTTTGACCTTATGTCCTAAGATTGCTTCGGCAGAGCGAAGAGATAACAGGAAAGCATCTAAAGAAGCATCTAAGTCGATTTTGGTATCGATAAATTCAACACCATATTGGTTGAATTGGCGAAGACGACCGGCTTGCGGACGTTCATAACGGAAAACAGGTCCGAAATAGCAAAGACGCAAAGGCCTGTCCGGAGAAACATAAAGCTTGTTTTCAATAACAGCTCGGCTAACAGAGGCCGTGAATTCAGGACGTAAGGTATAATCCTTGTCGCCTTTCTTAGCTAAGTCAAATGTTTCTTTTGTGACAATATCACTGCTTTCACCGACAGTGCGATGGAAAAGCCGATTTTCCTCAAACATTGGCAGCTCAATATCAGAGCAACCATAAAGATGAGCCCTGTTTAGGCTGATAGACCGGATTTTAGAAAGCAAAGCTTCCTGCCGGCCATAATAATCAATCGTCCCACGAGGTTTGGTAATAATTGGCATTGTAGGCCTCCTAAATCATCTAATTATAGCACGAAAGAGGAGGAAGAATGCCGATAAAATAGGCAAAAGACCTAATGAAATTTACGATAAATCTGGAAAACGGATTTAACGCTCGAAATGGCGGAAATATAAGAATCCAGAGTTTCCTTATCCTTCGCCCTAATCGTCAATTCAATCGTTGTGCTTGAATTTGAAGAATGATACTTTGCGTTGATTTTAGTAACTTTACAATTTACCGCGGATAAACTGTTCCTAAGGTCAACAAGAAGCTTATCACGATCGTGGCATTCCACTTCAAGGTCTACCGGGAATTCTTTTTCTTTGATTCCAGAAGGATTCCATCGGACCTTGATTAATCGTGAATCTGATGGGTTCTTCGTGACATTCGGACAATCCGCACGATGAATTTTCACACCTTGGCCCGTAGAAACAAAACCTATAATGTCATCGCCCGGAATTGGACGGCAGCAGTTAGCAAGATTAATCCTGATGGAATCACCGTTTTCTAGGACAACAGCATCCGTGGTATTAACCTTAGAAAGACCACGGGAATTGATTCGATCAGCCCTTTCTTGTCCGGTTAAGGCAGAGGTGTAGCTGACATTTTCACTTGTTTCAATAATCTGCGAGGCAGAAATAGAACGACCGCCTAATTTCACATACAATTCATCCGGTGTATCACAGTCAAAAGTATCTAAGACCTTTTTGGTAATCACTTGGGAAGGATCCACTGAAATCTTGCGTTCCCGTAAAGAATCCACTAAAGTCTGCTTCCCGCGTTTGATCAGATTCTCTTTTACGAAGTCAGCATTGACTTTGACAAGATATTTTCGAATCTTTGTCTTGGCAAAACCAGTTTTCGCCCTGTTGAGCCATTCGGAGTTCGGAGAAGAGTTCTTCCCGGTTATTACTTCCACAATATCCCCTGTCTTAAGTGCAGTGGAAATAGGAACAAGAACACCATTGACTTTAGATCCAGAGAGATGGTCTCCAAGATCCGAATGAATTCGATAGGCAAAATCAATAGGAGTTGCGCCATTCGGAAGACAGATTACGTTTCCTTTCGGAGTGAAAACATAGACATTCGCATCAAAGATGTCATGGCTTAAAGCATCCCTATATTCCTTTGCATTATCGTCATTATCTTCGGCAGTAAAGGAAACAAAGTCCTTAAACCAATGAAGCTGGTTTTCGATTTCAGCCTGCTCTTTTCTCGGGTCGTAATTGCTGCCTTCCTTATAACGCCAATGGGCAGCAACACCGCCTTCGGCGATTTCATCCATCTGTCTGGTACGGATTTGAATTTCAAAGTTTCGCCCAGAAGAAGTCCTAACCGTCGTATGAAGAGATTGATACCTGTTTGGTTTAGGCCTTGCAATATAATCTTTGAAACGTCCAGAAACTGGTTTGAAGTTTGCATGGACATATCCAAGAATTTCGTAGCATTGTTGCTCAGTACTAGTGATAATACGAAGAGCAAGGAGATCGTAAATCTGCTCAAAAGTATGGTGCTTTGTGTACCTTTTCTTGTAGATAGAATAAACAGACTTTACACGATCTGTTATTTCGAAAGGAATTCCAGATTTCTGTAAAATCAAAGATAGCTCGCTTTTCAATTCATTAAGAGCGGATTTGGCATCCTTAACGGAATTGGTCCTCCATTCCTCGATTTGCTTATAGATTTCTGGTTTTGTGTAATAGAGAGAAAGATCTTCAAGTTCTGTTTGTACCTTATATAAACCGAGACGATGAGCAATCGGAGCGTATACTTCTAGTGTTTCTTCAGAAATAGAAACCTGTTTATGCTCCGGCTGAAACTGAAGCGTTCGCCTGTTATGAAGTCGATCTGCAAGTTTAACGATGATAACACGAATATCTTTGGCCCTAGCAACAAAAATCTTTCGATGATTCTCAGCGGTAAATTCAACATTCTTGTAATCGCTAAGACGCGTGACTTTCGTCAAGGCCTCAACCATGTCCGCGACTTCCGGTCCGAAGCGATCATTGATTTCCTGTTTTGTCGTTCCAGTATCTTCAATCGTATCATGCAAAAGACCAACCCTGATTGTTGTTGGTCCGCCTTGAAGTTCAGCAATAATTTCAGCCACACCAAGACAATGCGTGATATAGGGATCACCGGATTTTCTAAACTGCCCATCGTGTTTCTTTTCGGCAAAACGATAGGCTTCTTCGATTTTCGCTAAATCTTTAGGATCCTTGATGTAGGTAGAATAGACTGCCTTGACTTCATCAAAGGTATAGACCGCTTTCGGAAGGTTCATCTTATTAATTAGAGATCAAGTAAAGCCTTACACGGAAGTCCGATAAGTTTCTCTCCGTGAAGATCTTTTAAGTTAATGACAGTAACACAGCCAACTGGATTGCCACCTGCAGAAATAACAAGATCCTTTAAAGCCTTAAAGGTTCCACCCGTAGCCATCAAATCATCGATGAGAAGGACACGGTCGCCATTTTTAAAGGAATTAGCGGGGATTTCAATGGTTGCTGTTCCATATTCGAGCTGGTAAGTAATCTTGTTCGTAATGCCCGGAAGTTTACCGCCTTTACGAGCCATAACAAAGCCTTTTTTGGTCTTATAGGCTAAGGCAGCTCCGAAAAGGAAAGCACGGGATTCCGGACCAATAATGACATCATAATTGAATGGTTCGGCCCTTTTTGCTAAATCATCAATGCAAGAAGAGAAGGCCTCCGGATTGCGAAGAAGCGGAGAAATATCCTTAAACGAAATTCCTTTTTTCGGGAAGTCAGGCGTAACACCAATATACTTTGAATAATCCATAGTTATATCCTCTGAATTTAGTATACCATTTTTAACCTCATTCTGTTTATAAAGAATAAGAACGCAGCACTAAGAAATTTTTGTTTTCTAAACTCACTTCCTCTTAGAATTCGCAATAATTTGAAAAATTTTATCATCCTACTCTGAGTGCTTACAGAAACTAAACTTTCAATTATTTCCCACAGCTTTTTCATTCTGAAACAAACTGCAATATAATAAAGACATGGTTCAATTTATCACGGATATTGGTTTCTGCGTTGGCGTGAAAAACGCAATTTCCAAAAGGAAAGAAAAATGCAAAGAAAAAAATATTTTTCTTCTGCATCCTTTAATGCACAACAAAATCGAAAATGAAAAATTAAGGAAAGAATTAAAAGCAACGCTTCTTGATCAAGAAATCCAGACTTTTGATTTTCCAAGCAATTCAATTGTTGTGTTTTCTGCCCATGGAACTGAAAAAAGAAAAATCCGTCAAGCAGAAGAAAAAGGAATTCCTTATATTGAGACGACTTGCCCTGTGATTGAAAACAGATTAAACACCTTTTCAAAAAAATATAACAACCAGATTCTTTTTTATTATGGAAAAAGAGAACACCCTGAAACGATTTCTTTTTTAGAGAATCACCCAGAAGCGATTCTTTTAACAAAAGAATCCTTTCAACTTATGAAAGACGGAGAGAAGGCAAAGGCTATTCTTTTCACTCAATCTACTTTATCAAGAGAAGAAACGAAAACAGCTGCTCAAATTCTGAAAGAAAAAAACTATGTCTTAGAATACATTTCAACCCCCTGTCCGGTTTTTGATCATCGGTTGAACGAAGCATTAGATTTTCTTTCAGACAAGAAGGACTTTTGTTTTGCGGTTTTAGGAGATAAATCAAGTTCGAATACACAAGCACTTTATTCTGGAATAAAAGAAATGCATAGAGATTGCTGCGGATATATTTTGTCTTCTGTAAACGATATACCAAAAGAAAACAGGCAATCCAAGAATTGGTATCTTGCCTGTTCTACTTCGATTTCAGAAGAATCCGCTAGGGATATCTATAAAGCACTATTATTCAAATCGCTTTAAATATTCTGTGATTTTCTTTTCCGCATTTGCTTCGATTTGACGGCATCTTTCCTGTGAGATTCCATATTTCTTGGAAAGCTCTAACAGGGTAGCTTTCCGATTATTAAGATAATTACGGGAATAGAATATATCACGTTCACGAGGGTCAAGAGAAGCGATGGCTTCCAGGAAATGGGCATGTCTTTCATTATCCAAAGAAACTTGATCTGGCTGTGGAGAATATGTATCAACCTGATTTTCTTCAATTGTCGGTGCATCTTCATCATCCGCGATTGTTTGCTGCCTTGAGACTGGAATCCTCTTCTGATAGAATTCGCTCCTCCTATTGAGATCATCTTGGGTAAGAGCGCCTTTGCTCCTCTCGATGATTTCGGAATCGCTTGGTTCATGAGTGTTTGTTTTTCCGAATTCCTTTCGTATTAAGTTGACTTCTTTGATGATCTTTTTAATGTTCGAAGGTGTCTTTATCTGAGGAACTTTGTTTTGCCTAAACGAAAGCCTTCGATTCTTAATACAGGAAACAGCAAAAGTCGAAAAGGAGTTCCCGTCTTGAGGCCGGAAGCCCTCAACGGCATCACCTAAAGCCGTAGAGCCTTCCTGGAAAAGCTCAAGTGCGAGAGAACGTTTCCTTCCTTCATTTGAGATATTACCGACAAACTTCATTCCTTGGGAAATAACTAGGCGCCTATTGCCTTCGATAATCGTATTCCGGAGATCATCACTTGGATTTTTCTGGTATTCTTTTAAAAGCTCTGCTGTTTCTTCTGGTTTTAAGGTATTAAGATTGCCGATTGTTCTCCTGAATAGAGTATAGGCATCTGCTAAAGATCCTCGATCAATAGCCTTAATGGAATCCTCATTATCGTTCATCAATGCTCCTCCTTAATTTGTTTTTTAGTGCTTTAAGCTCAGATTCTTTCTCAGAAAGGTCTATTTTTGTATTATTAGACAGATTCGATAAAAGATTCAACTTACGCTGAACAAACTCCAAAAGCATTTTATCGCCATAACGGATAGGATAAGGACCGTATTCGAAATCATCCTTATCATATGCTTTCTTTTCTTCGCTAGGAACAAAACGGAGCAGGGGATAATAATGCCGTTCAAAAACATATTGTCCAGCATCGTTTTCAAATCCCTGATTCAAAAGATAAGAGATGATAAGTGAAAAATCAGATTGAGGTTCAATTAGCACAAACTTCAGTTTTTGAATCTCTTCTTCCTTTTCTTTTAGGATCTTATAGATCGTATTTCCTCCCCTGCCCAGAAGAATGATGCCTTCCACATCTTCAGGAATCGAATGAAGGCCATCCTGAAAAAGAGGAGTAATCGATTCGTTTGGATGTTCTTCCAGGGTTTTCAAAAGATTATGGTAGGGTCCCTTCTTATTCTCGACAGAATAGACCTTATGCCCTGAAGAAGCCAGCTTCAAAGAAAGGAAGCCATGATCTGCTCCAATATCCCTTACTGTCAGCCCTTCAGGTACAAGCTCTACTGCTTTACTTAGACGGGGAGAAAGGTTCATCGTTCTATTTGCGGAAATCCTTCAGAAGCTTACTGCGAGATGGGTGGCGAAGTTTCTTTAAAGCTTTGGCTTCGATTTGTCGGATACGTTCGCGAGTAACATTGAATTCCTTACCAACTTCTTCCAAAGTATGATTCCGTCCATCTTCAAGGCCGTAACGAAGACGGATGACTCTTGCCTCACGATCCGTTAACTGGGAGAGAACTTCATTGATGCGCTCGGTTTCCATAGCCTGGTTTGCATATTCATAAGGAGAAAGATTATCTTTGTCTTCAATGAAATCACCCACATGGCTATCTTCTTCTTCACCGACTGGCTTCTCTAATGAAATCGGGTCAAGAGAAATCTGCTGGATTTCGCGGATTCGTTCTGGAGTATAAATGCCATCCAGTTCTTCGCTGATTTCCTCAGCCGTAGGTTCACGACTTAACTTTTGCTGGAGCTTACGAGAAGCACGGGTAATCTTGTTGATGGTTTCAACCCTATGTACAGGAATACGAATGGTACGGGCCTGATCGGCAAGAGCACGGGTAATCGCTTGACGAATCCACCAAGTAGCATAGGTCGAGAACTTGAATCCACGCTTATAATCAAACTTATCAACCGCTTTCCTCAAACCAAGGTTACCTTCCTGAATCAAGTCAAGAAAGTCCCTACCACGGTTGACATAGTGTTTTGCAATGGAAACGACAAGTTTAAGATTGCATTCAATCAGTTCGTCTTTCGCATCCTGGTCTCCCTCTAAAACACGTTTAGCAAGAGCAACTTCGTCTTCCTGATTCTTTAAGACATGATAAAAACCAATGGCATGAAGGTACTGGCGGACAGGATCAGCGTTTTTCCTTGACTGGGCAACTGCTTCTTCCTCTTCTTCCTCTTCCTCTTCATCTAAGACTTCCTCATCATCGGAAACTTCGGATCCGCCGAATTCATCGCCGACTTCCCTATCCAAAGAATCATCCGAAACAGATTCATCATCGAGATCGTCAAACTCCGAATCTTCGTCTTTCCTATTGGCGACTTCATCCCTGGTTGGTCCCTGTTCTTCATCTTGGGCGAAATCATCCTCGTCCCTTTCCATCTCGCTTCCTTCCAGAATCCTGCCTTTTGCCAAGCAATTATCTACAAGATTATTGATTTCATCATCTGAAAATTTGAGATTCTTTGTGAGTTTCTCAAATAATTTATTCGGAATGACATTGTTGTTTTCTTTTCCGGCTTCAATTAACGCATTTTCAATATCTTCAAGACCCCTGAGCTCTTTATTTCCCTTGGCCGCGTCTTTGACAGTTTTCTTATTGCCTTTGCTCTTATGCGTTTCGGTAACTAGATCACTGATTTCTTCATCCGTGATTTCAGGATTTTCTTCCAGCTTGATCAAATCATTGTCTTTCTTAGCATTCTTGGAAGCAGTTCCCTTTTTCACGTCTTTCTTTGTTTTTGATTTGCTTTGCTTTCCAGAATTTGTATTTTCTTCCAAGACAGCATCCACAACGACTGAAGCATTTTCAGCCTTGTTTTCCTTTTTGGAAGATGCCTTCTTTGAGGAAGAGCTCTTTTCTGCTTTCTTTTCTGCTTTAGAGTTTTCTTCCTTTGCAGCTTTTGAACTCTTTTTATTTGCCTTCAAGGAATCAGAAGTTTTCTTCCCAGTAGAATCTTTTGCCTTCTTATCAGCAGGAAGAGATTTCTCTGCTTTCTGGCTTTTCTTTTTCTGATTCAAAGATTCAGAAGCGTCCTTTGTTTCTTTTTCTTTATTTGCAGAAGCAGCGACTTTCTTATTTGTTTTGTTTTCAGCTAATTCTTTCTTTTCAGAGATAGTTTTCTTGCCATCCTGATTTTTGGCAGAATTTGCTTTGCTAGTCTTTTCAGCCTTCTCTGAAACAGGGGTTTTCTTAACAGAAACATTGTTCTTCTTTGTTTTCTTATTTTCTTTTATAGTCGCAGCCATGATTGCCTCCTTGTTAATATTGAAACCATCTTAAAACAACCGTACGCATTCATTATTCTTTTGAAAAGTCCTTTTTTCAAGGGAAAAGATGCAAAGAATATGAACTAAAACAGAAAATATATATAGAAGAAATCAGATTTTGGTCCCCGGAGATTTAATTTTGAGATTAATGCGTATCAACTCTTGTTTATCTTCGGAATCCCTGATTCCCCCTTTTTCCAATTGAACTTTTTTTAGCAATTTGCTTTTTTCTTCGAGCAAACCATGAACCGTAATTGCTTCATCAAACCTCTTCGGGGAATAAAGCTCCGGAGAGAGTCTTTCCCTATATTTCAAAGTAAAGAGAAGGAATTCCTGTTCTTCTTTGGAGAGAGAAAAAGTAGACAAATCATCATCAAAGCCAAAGTCATCCCCATCTTCTTCCTGTTCACTGCCATTATTCGAGGCAGAAGCAATCTGCTCATTTAACGTCTTGAACTTGTCTGCGTCAAAACGAACCTGCTTACTATCATCCCTGTAGAGATTGCCAATCCTATTCGCCAAATCGAAGAAAGGAGAAAAGGAGAAATTTACCCTAGAATCCTGAAGCTTAGCGGTGGCTTCTCTAGAAAGTGGAAGCCTCCTGATAATCTGTGTTTCATTTTTCAGAAGGTCAGAATCTATTTTTTCCATCACCGGATACAAACAAGCACGTTGGAAAACTATTTCAAAGGCATCGGCCTGCTTATAGTTATCTGCCCTGTTCCTGTCCCTATCGAAAGGTTGAAGTACTGCCTTCTTATGCCAAGGATTGTAACGGTGGTTGGGAGAATAGGTCTTGTTTGGTGTATCTTCTCCCTTTGGAATCGAAGTAGTCTGATTATTCAGAATACGGACTAACACTTCTTCTTTTAAAGAAGTTACACGAGAAAGACCTTCAACAGCTTTCGCCTTAGAAACGTCATTTAAAGCCTTATAGTATTTTGCATTTGCTTGAAGGAAAGAAGTGATTTCTTGGCTATCTTCCCTAGTTCTTCGACCATGAAGCTGACGACCGAGCAAGAAAAGGAAGGGATCATAGAGACGCTTCGACTGAGCTTTAAGTTCTTCTGGGCCGAATTTGGTAAGCAATTCATCGGCATCCTTAGCGCCTTTGAACTTACGAAGAATGCGGAAAGGAATCTTGTTTTCAAAAAGAAGCGGAATAGCACGTTCTTCGCCAACCTGTCCTGGTTCATCACTATCTAGACAGAGACGGACTTCACATTTCAGCTTCGCAAGTTCCTGAATATGTTCCTTAGACAAAGCTACTCCCATTAGGGCAGCAACCTGTATAATTCCAGCTCGCACAAAAGCAATTGCATCCCTATATCCTTCGACCAAGTAGATATATCCGCTCTTTTTTGCATCTTCCTTAGCTTCATAAAAATGGTACCTTAAAGAGCTTTTCTTAAACAGGACTGTTTCTGGCGAATTAATATACTTTCCGCCAGATTGATTCGGAAGAAACATACGGCCAGAGAAAGCGACAATATGGCCATCGTTATCGAGGATAGGAAACCTAATTCGTTGAGAATAGCGATCCTTATCAATTGAATCTGCCGATAGAATACCAGCCTTCTCCCTTGTTAGAGCATCGACCCCTTTTTTCTTCAGGACATTAATTGCCTGCTTTTGATCCAAAGGTGCATAGCCAATATGGAAATGTTCGATGACATCCTTAGGTATTTTTCGTTCTTTCGTCAGATAATCCAAAGCAGCCTTGCCCTCATTAGAAGAAAGGGCAAGGGAGTAAAATTCAGAAAGAATGTTCCTAGCATCCAGTTCCTTTGGATAATCCTGTTTCAGAACATCAACTTTAGGATGGTAGTTATTTAAGCTCTCAGGAAGAGGAATTTGGCAAATCTGGCAGACTTTCTTCAAGGCTTCGATTTTGGAAACTTTTTCGTATTTTTCAACAAAAGTTATAGCATCTCCGCCTTCACCGCAGGACCAGCATTTAAAATCGTTACGTACAATATTCACATCCATAGAAGGATGATGGTCATTATGAAAAGGGCAGCAGGCTTTGTACTTGCTGCCTTGTTTAGTGACCGGTATATAATAGCTGACAACCTTCAGAATATCGGCTTTTTTAGCAATATCCTGAAAGACATTTGTGCCAGAAGAACTGGTCATCGAATCTCCAAATTATTTAACGTTTTCCTGAGCAAGGAAATTGCGGATATAGTCCTTCAAAGAATCAATGGAGACACGTTCCTGCTTCCTGGAATCACGTTCACGGACAGTGACACAGTGATCGTTGGCAGAATCAAAGTCGAAGGTGATGCAAAGAGGAGTGCCAATAGCATCTTCACGACGATAACGTTTGCCAATGGAACCAGTTGTATCAAAGATTGCATCAAAGTCATAGCGAAGACTATCAAAGAGCTCTTTAGCCGGAGCAACGAGTTTATTGCTAAGAGGCATAACAGCAACAGTATATGGAGCTAAGTTGCGTGCAAGATGCCTTACAATTCGAGAATCTTTTCCACCATCCAGTTCTTCTACTTCATAAGAATCCCTTAATAAAGCAAGCCTTAAACGATCCAAACCGAAAGATGGTTCAACAACGTGCGGTATATAACGGGTATTCGTTTCTGGATCCAGATAAGTAAGGTCCTGAGTAGAGGCTTTCCTATGGCGTCCTAAATCGTAGTCACCACGGCAAGCAATACCCATAAGTTCTCCCCATCCAAGGGTCGGGAAATCATATTCGATATCCGTGGTTGCTTTTGAATAGAAAGCGAGCTCTTCCGGCTCATGGTCACGGAAACGAACCTTTTCATCCTTTAATCCGAGTTTTTCGACAAAAGCCTTGCAGTTTTCTTTGTAGAATTCAAACCATTTTTCATCTTCTCCAGGTTTAAAGAAGAACTCGATTTCCATCTGTTCGAATTCACGGGTACGGAAAGTGAAATTGCCTGGAGTAATTTCATTACGGAAGGATTTTCCGATATCGCAGATTCCAATCGGAAGCTTACGACGCGTTGTACGCCTTACATTTTTGAAATTAACAAAGATACCTTGTGCAGTTTCCGGACGAAGATAGACTTCACTCTGTTTATCTTCTGTAACACCTATGAATGTCTTAAACATCCTCTGGAATTGACGGATTGGAGTGAATTCGTTCTTGCCACAGCTTGGGCATTTGATTTCACCAGACTGCCTAATCGTATTGAGCTGATCCTGGGTCCTTCCATCAACATCAAGATCTGGTTTCTGCTCATGGATAATCTGATCAGCACGATAACGTGCATGGCAATATTTGCAGTCAACCAAAGGATCATGGAAATTAGCAACATGGCCTGTTGCTTCCCAGACTTTTGGATTCCTGATAATAGCAGGATCAATCTGAACATTATATTCAATGCCACGGACGAAATGCTTCAGCCAAAGGTCCTTCAAATGATTCTTAAGAAGTGTGCCAAGCGGGCCATAGTCCCAGGAATTCGAAAGGCCACCATAAATTTCGCTGCCTGGATAGACAAAGCCACTTGTTATAAGATGAGTCTGAACTTCTTCAAAAGTTTTTTCGGCCATAAGTTTATTACCTCGTTTTCTTTAACCTTTTTAGTATATCATAATCAATCCTCTAAAGAGGATTGGAAAAGAGCAAAGGTCTGGAGTGGTTTTAAATCAAAATACTCCGTTAAATAAGAAGTCCTCTGCGATAGAATACGCATTCCGCTTTCAAAGGGGACTTTCTTGTTCCTTAACGTATCCGTAAGAGGCAGGAAACAGAATTTCAAAACAAACAAATCCATTTCCGGAGGAAGAGAATTCGGTTGAGTTTCTTTTTTCAAGCACTCGTTGCAGAGAAAGCCTCCTTCTGAAAAAGAATAAGAACAAATGTGGTCCTTTTTTCCACAAGAAACACATTCCTGGACATTCCTCTTTAAGCCAAGTGACTTATAGATTGCCCCCAAAATTAATAGGGAATTGGAAAGCAAGTCACCTCCTCTTTCTAAAGAAGAAAGAATTCTCTTAACATCTTCGACAGGAAAAACGTCTCCATAATGATAAAGGCGTATAGAGAGCTCGGAAAGAAACATAAGAAAGGAAATTGTTTTTCTATCAGTCCATAAGGGTGAGGAATCTTCCATAACCTTTAAAGAGGAAGCAGACTTCAAGTTTTCAGAAACCTCACGGTAGGAAACAGAAACCCTAGATCCGACCATAAGAAGAGGACGAAGCGGACTATTCGGTTTGTATATCCGGTTCGCCATCCTAGAAAAAACGCCATCACTTCCAGCTAAAGTTATCCTTGCAGAATCCTCACCATATGGGTTAGAAGCAAGAACCAATGCACTGGTTTCTTTCCTTGGATGTTTCAGCATTATTCTTCGTAACCGAATTTTTTAAGATATTTATCTGAGTTACGCCAGTCCGGGACACATTTCACTTGCAAAGAGACATAGCAAGGTGCGCCAAAATAGGCACTAATCGTTTCTTCGGAGAATTTGGAGATTTGACTAATCCTCTTTCCATTTTTTCCAATGACGATAGCCTTTTCGCTTTCCTTCTCAACAATGATGTCACCATAGATTTCCATCGGAGTTGAGTCCATATCAACATGCTTCACATCAATTGCAATGGAATGAGGAACTTCTTTCTCGAGAAGACGCCTGCATTTTTCGCGAATCCTTTCACTGATAACATATTCCTTAGGACGATCGGAAACAATGTCAGTCGGGAAAATCAAATCACCTTCCGGCCTATACTTCTTAATTTCATTTAACAGTGTATCAATTCCAAAGCCTTCTGCAGCAGATAGCTCAATCGGCGTTGCCTTCGGAAGGACTTGGAGATAACGATTAAGACGTTCTCTACCGATATTCACGCGAACAAGATCAATTTTATTAAAGGCAAGAATAACAGGTATATCCTGTTTTGCCAATTCATTTGCCAAAGAAAAGTTAGGAACCTCATTGGCATCAACTACATATACAATTACATCGACTCCTTCCTTAGCGTTTTCGGCATCACGAAGAAGGATGCTACCAAGTTTTCCATGGGGACGGAAAACACCAGGTGTGTCTACAAAGACAATCTGATAATCCGGGGCATTATAAATAGCGTGTACTATGTCCCGTGTAGTCTGAGGCTTGGAAGAAACAGGTAAAAACTTGAATCCTAGCCTTTTATTGATAATAGTAGACTTGCCGGCATTGGCTCGGCCGTAAATACATGCAAAACCGCTTTTCATCGATTGAAATACTCCTCGTGTCCGAACGAATAAGGAAGAAGATCACCAACAGTTGTCCTCAAGACCTTTGTTTCGTCGTTGTTATAAATATAGACTGGGCAATAAGAATTCCTTAGTTCACTCCTGACTTGCCGACAGCCGCCGCAAGGCGAGCCAATTTCCTTAGCATCCGTAATCAAGCTAAGAGAAACGATATCATCTTTCTGATACCCTTCTGCGTAAGTACGGAACAAAGCACAACGTTCAGCACAAATACCAAGCGGTGTAGCTGAGTTTTCGATATTGAAGCCTTCATGGTATTTGCCATCCTTAGTGAGAACAACAGCACCAACACGGAACTTCGAATAAGGAGAATAAGATTTGGCCTGGGCTTCTAGAATTAATTTTTTTGCCTTGCGGATATCTGTATAGAAATCGTAGGGAAGCGTGTTAAGAATCTGGTTTTGAAGAGCAAACATTTTCTCCGCTTCCTCTTTCGGGCCATGATGGTCATAGCCAAAGGAATGAAGAAGACCATGGATAAAGAGGAATGCCATTTCCCGCTCATAAGGATGTCCATAGACTTTTGCCTGTTTCTTTCCAACTTGCGGACAGAGGATAATCGAGCCTAAATCAACAACTGGCTCGTCTTCTACAAAGTCCGCCTCACGGAAAGCAAAAGTCAGAACATCTGTGGGACGGTCCTGCTTACGGTATTCAAGATTCAGTTTATGCCTTTCTTCTAAGCCGACAAGCGATAAAGAGATTTCGTAATCACGATCGTTTTTTCCAAGCACATCCAGGACATGATTGAAGCAAAGTTCGAAAATTTTCTTTTCATTCTTTCCTTTTATTTTGGTTTTGTTCAGGTAATCCCTGATTCTCTTTCGTTCCATTGAAGTCTCCTCCAGGTATGTTTTTATTATACCCCAAAGATGCTTCGTTTTCTTTTAGAAAATCGCCAAAGGGATAAGAGAGTGAATTCCTTAGTGTATTTTTCTTTTCATTCCCTAAACAGGCATTGAAAATAGTCCTCCTGGTTGCTGAAATCGAACAGCTTGTCATCAGTCGGAACAAGAAGTAAGAAATAGAAAAGTGATCTTCTTTCGGCGTAATAACCCTAAGCAAAGCTGCTAGAGTCCTAATTTCCACAACATGGAGGAGTACTTTCTCCCCTAAATATTCGTTTGCCCTCTTACTCGCCTTCAAATAATAACCTTTATCCCTTTTGCTCTCTCCCCTGCTTCGTATAAACTTTTGCTCCTGTATGGAACATAGATAATTAATCTTGCTTCGCTTCTTATTTAGTAAAAAATGAAGAAGAGAAAACATCAATCCCCCAAAAACCAAAATGGATGAATATAGATTGTCGAATAGTAAGAGAAATGCCAAAGACAAAATTGCGCTAGAAGAATTTACTACAACGGAGTAACGCTTGATTTCTTCTTGAAACATGTCCGACAAAATCTTCCTGTCTTTTTTATTTTCTGTCTTTTCAAGATAAGGCAGCATCGTCTTATTCTCAAACGTTTTACGCAAGGTGAATCCCAAGGCATTTGTTAAGACCAAAGAAATCATGAATAGGGAGAAGAAAATCATCGATAGAAGAAATCCATCCTTCCTAGCCATACATACCCTGCTTAGGCAGAGGAAAAGTGTCAAGCAAAGAAAGGACAGAAAATAGAACAGCTGACCGTATTTTGGAATAATAGTAATTGATTTTGGTTTTTTTAGTTCCTTATTACCTTCAAAAACCATAACATAACCTAAGTAGATTCTATCCCATTCTTCAAAGGAAAGTCTCCTTTCTCCGAATTGAGGATCTATCAAAACCAAAAACTTCTTTCCGATACTTTTTACTAATACAAAATGAGAATCATCTCCGTTTTTGACTTGACAGATACAAGGTAATTCCCCTCTTTTCACTTCCCAGATATTATCCATTCGATAGGAAGTGCATTTTACTCCATATTCCAGAAGTTCTTCTTCAATCTGCTGAAAATCCTTGCATTCATAATCTAGTTTTGCTGTTTCATAAGCTTTGTTTCTGAATACACAGGAAAGATAATTGCGAACAGTTGCTTTCCCGCAATCATCCTTTTCGCTTTGGAAAACCATTTTATTTCTCTCCTTTCACTTAATATTGGAAAGGAAATCAAAGTTTTTCCAAAAAAGTTTAACGAATATCAAGATCTTTGATTTCGTAAGGGACAAGAATGTTTTTAATATGGTTTTTCGTGGCTTCCAAAGAAACACAATCTTTCAAAAGATAATCTGTCTTTTTGAGCACGCTCTGTCCATCCGTCGACCTAAGCGTCAGTTTATGGGGCTGATCCCGGCCTGCAAACAAAGACGAAAGAACATCGCTTAGTTTCTTTTTATCCAAGTATCCCGGAACCTTATCATAATCTTCTATGTACAGAACAGAGGCAGCTTTCGCTTTCCTTAAATCGTCTTCACGATATTCCACTTCATAGCCGTTATTGGAGCAATAGGATTCAAGAAAATCTTTCCTATTTAAATAGGCACAGGAATAACCCATTTTTGCTCCCCTATAAGCAAAAGCGCGAAGTAAATCCGAAGGTATTCTGCTAGCAAGAGAGGAGGAAAGAACAAAACCTTTTTGAACCTCATTTATCTTATCAATATTTGCAAGTTTGTGCCTAAACAAAGAAATTGCACCTGCGGTGTCTTGCCTTTTTGAAAGCTTTTCCCGATCATTCCTAAAAGATTGCAAAGAAGAAAGAGTTATCGACTTAGAAGAGAGATAGCAAGGATCAATCCGGTCAAAGGTTTCCCTTTCTTTTTGCCTAAGTTCACAAGGCACATGAACTACAGCAAGCTTCTTTGTTGTTTTATTAAACGAGAGTGAGACTTGGTCGCCCTTTGTCTGTTTCGGACAAGCAAAAATCTTACCTTGGCATCCATTAGAACAGATTTTTCTGCTCTGAAGATACAAATACAGTTGTCCGAAGTACAAATCAAAATCGGATTGATTTTTGATATACTTCTGGATTTCAATCTTTCCGCGGAGGTCTTCTTTCCTCCTTTGCCGGACAGTGTCCTTTAAAGACTCTTCGTCTTCCGGTGTCCTTTCCAACTCAATCTCGTTCCTCTCTTTTGTAGAGGCAGGCATTTTTTGTTTTGTCATAATCCTAAGCTCTTTGCAATATCATCCATTTCTTCTTTCGAAACTTTCTCTTTCTTTGGAGATTCCTCTTCCCTGCTCTTCGTCTTTTTCCGTCCTAAAGAACGTTGAACTTCAAAATCACGGCTCTTCAGAACTGCCCTAGCATCATAAACAGAACTAACTTGATAGCCAGAAAGCTTAAAGGCTACTTTTTCGATAAAAACCTTATTGAATTCTTTCTTGGTCCGACGGAGTGAATAGTCCAGAATCACATTTATGATTGAATTATCAAAACCGAAACGATTCCGAAGGTCTTCGATTTCCATTAGCATAGGCTTTGTAGGATCCGCATTGAATACCTGAGTAAGATATTCTTTCGGTGTCCTGCTTTGGAAAGCCTGCCTGAAGCGTGCTTCTTTATTGGAACCCGAAATATCTTTCTCATCTATCTCGACTTCCTTTTTGCCATAGGAAATAAAATTACGGACAGAATCCTTGAAAGTATCCCTGTAAAATTTTCCGTTTGAATCCGTGTTTTTTTCAATCAAGCTGCAAATATCATCCTTATCTATCTCATACAAGGAGGAGAGAGCAGCAATCTCTTTCCTGTCTTTTTCGACAGCAGCAATCGGGTAACTAGTCTTTTCAAGTCCAGAAATGATACCTTTCTCATCTAATTGGATTGGCGATTTGTAGTTCTTATCCTGAAGACTGTCACCAGAAAGAAGTATCCTCTCATCGCCCTGTAATTTCGAAGAATAAGCGTCTTTAAAAGAACAAGAAACGTTTTCCGCATCATTATCCTTAAAAGGTTCCGCTGCTTTGAAATAATTCCTGATTGAAAAATACTTTTTATTGCCAATCTCACTGATTAAGAGAGATTTCAAAACTAGGTCCGAAAAGAATTTTTTAGGCGAAGCAGGTGGCAAAAGATGATAAATGTAAGTGACTTTTTTCCTGCCATCATCACCAAAAGAGGTTTTACGAAAAGTTTCCCTTAAACCGATACCCTCTAAAAGAGAACGGGCACGAAGAAAAGATGGAATGGTTAAGCCAAGCTGGTTCCTGACTTCTTGATGATAAAAATAGTCTTGCCCCAATTTCAAATAACTCAAATCATTCAACCTAAAATAGAGGCTAAAGGCATCGCTTTTTATTATGGGCAAATAAAGAAGAGAAAGAACCTGACGATCCCTTTCGGAAAGGCTGTAATCCCGATACAAAGTAAATGATGACTGTTCTTCTAATATGAGCATGCTTGAATTATACCATTTTTCAACGGCTTTTCTTCTAGAAACTCATACTTTTCAACAGTCGAAATTATTTTTTACATATTTACAAAAATAAGTGTTTTTGAGAATCTTCCCCCTTTCTTTCTATTTCATAGAATAGTACAATATCTTCGGTCAATTTTCCCACAAAGGAGTGAAACATGAACTATCGTATTGAGAAAAAAACGAAGATTGTTTGCACCATTGGTCCAGCTAGCCAAGATAAGGAAGTCCTTCGGAAGCTGTTGCAGAACGGAAGGACCTGCAGGCGCAGGAACTTCTCGCACGGTTCGCATGAAGAACACTTAGCCAAAATTCAGACCTTGCGTCAAATCGAAGCCGAAGAAGGAATCATCATTCCAATCTGCCTCGATACCAAAGGTCCCGAAATTCGTACAAGCCAGTTCGTAGGCGGCTCTGCGATTTTCAAGAAAGGCAATAGGACCCGTATTTATAGGGGTGTTGAAAAGAGGGGAACTGCCGAAGAATTCGGTGTTTCCTATAGGAACTTATATAGGGATGTAACAATCGGTTCCTCGATTCGTCTTGATGATGGCAACCTCAATTTGATTGTCCGCCAGAAGGACGAAAAGAAACATGAGCTTGTCTGCGAAGTCAGGAATGATCATGTCTGTAAGGATCGCCGCGGCGTTAACTGCCCTGGTGTCCATCTGACGATGCCTTATATTTCTGAGCAGGACAAATCCGATTTGATTTTCGGATGTCAGCAGCATGTTGACTTAATTTCTGCGTCTTTTGTCCGCAATGTCCAGGATATCCGTGACAGGCGTCAGCTTCTCGATACTCATGGCGGAAAGAACATCATGATTTTCTCTAAGGTCGAAAATACCGAAGCCATTGAAAATTTGGATGACATCATTCGCGAAAGCGATGGTATCAGGGTAGCCCGTGGAGACTTAGGTGTCGAAATTCCGCCGGAAGAAGTCCCTGTTTATCAGCGCTATAGGATTGAACAGTGCCGTCTTCTTGGCAAGCCTGTCATCACAGCCACCCAGATGCTTGACTCTAGGATTCATAATCCTTATCCAACCCGTGCTGAAGTCAGCGATGTTTCTTTAGCGGTTAATGAAGGCACCGATGCCGTTAGGCTGTCTGGTGAATCCGCAAATGGACAATATCCAGTCGAAGCCGTTTCGATGCAGAGCCGTATTTCTCAGGTCACTGAAAAGCATTTCGATTACCGTGCCTCCTACGAAAAAGCGTTCAACACTTCTTCTAAGAGCGTTAACGATGCTATCGCAAATGCTGTCAGCGAAACTGCAATTACCATTTCAGCTCAACTGATTATCTGCTTCTCTGTTTCTGGTCAGACTGGTGTCCGTATTGCGAAGACCCGTCCTTATTGTCCGGTCTTCGTTGTTTCCTCCGATTTGGATGTATTGACTCATTCTAGGCTCTACTACGCTTGCTATCCTTATCATGTCGAGCAAGTTCCACAGTTCACGGAAGAAAGGGAAGTCCTTTCGCTGAAGATTGCCCGTGACTACAATATCCCGGTTGGCAGTCGAATCATTAGGACCGGCGGAACACCTGTTGGCGCAGGAAAGACGAATTTCAGGAAGGTCTTGACTGTCCGCGATTACGATACGGCAACTTATTCGGAGGATTAATCGATAATGAACCTGATTTCCATTGACTGCGGAGGAACCAATCTCCGAGTTGCTGCTAGGGACGAAAAGCTTCACATTCTTTCCGTCAAACGCTGTGCTACGATCAACAACAACCCGTCTAAGCTTTATGAGCTCAGGCGTTCTTTCATCAAAGAAGTCAGCGAAGATGCAAAATACGATAAGATTGATTCTATTGGAAGGTCCCTCTGCGGCATTGTCATCCATAACAAAATCGGCAGAGTCGGAAATCTTGGAATCAATGGAGATTTCGACTTTGAATCCAAGCTTAGGGAAGACTTTCCCGGTGCAAAAATTAAGATAGCAAACGATGGCAATTGTTCTGCTCTTGTTGAGAGCAAATTCGGAGCTAACCGCGGCAAACGGGATTCTGCTTTCGTTACGATTTCCACTGGTATTGGACTTGGCATTGTCCATAACGGAAAGAGGATTGATACTACTTTAGAAGCTGGTCGCCTTTTAACAAATTACAAAGGCAAGCTTTATGAGGTCGAGGGACTCCTTTCCGGAAAAGGCATCGGTACTCTTTGCAAGCTGAATGGAATCGAAGACATTCCTTCTGGCAAGGAATTCTTCGAGGCTGTTCGTCAATCCCGTGAGGACATCAGGCCTGTTTACGAGGAATGGAAGAATAGGATGGCTGTTTTCTTTGCTGACCTGCAACTCCTCTTCGATAATGAAGCCTATGCTCTTTCCGGCGGTGTCAGGAAATCCAAAGATCTGTTCGTCGAAGATGTCGAAAAGAAGGCAAATGCCTTAATTGAAGTCTGGCATTTGCATCCAATTGTCTTAAATGAAGCTTTGTTTAAACAGGATGTCGGGCTGGCTGCCGGATGTGCATTAGCCCTTGATGTTCTGGGAAAGTAATTAACTGAAAGAAGGTTATCAAACGATGAAGATTACATTACCCGATGGTTCCTTAAAGGAAATTCAGGATGGTGCGACTGCTTTAGATGCAGCCAAAGCCATTTCCTTAAGCCTTAGCAAAAAGGCAATCTGTGCAAAAGTCAACGGGGAGCTCTTCGATTTAAATGAAAAGCTTCCTGAAGATTGCAAATTCGAAGTTGTCACCAAAGCAGATGAAAAAGATGCTCTCCATGTCTTACGGCATTCTGCTGCCCATTTAATGGCTCAGGCAATCAGTCACCTTTATCCTGGAACTAGGTTTGCCTATGGTCCAGCTACAGAGGATGGCTACTATTATGATAGGAAGCTTCCAGAGGGCGTTGTTCTCTCGGAAAAGGACTTCCCGGCCATTGAAGCTGAGAGGAAGAAACTCATCGGACAGAACGAAAAGATTGTCCGTAAGGATGTCACGGTCGAAGAAGCAAAGGAGATCTTCAAAGGTCAGAAATATAAGCTTATCCATATCGATGAGCTTGCTGACAAGAACGCTCCCCTTTCGATTTATTCTCAGGGCGATTATTGTGATCTCTGCCTCGGGCCTCATAGGGAATCTACCGGTAAGATCAAAGCTATCAAGCTTAGGGCAACTTCTGCCTCTTACTTCAAGGGCGATAAGAACAATGATTCTTTAACCCGTCTTTATGGAACTGCCTTCTTCAGTCAGGAAGACCTCGACAAATACCTTAAACTCTTAGAGGAACGTAAGGAAGCAGATCATAAGAAGCTTGGCAACCAGCTTGGCTTATTCAGGTTCTCGGACTTTGGTCCTGGACTTCCTTTCTGGCTTCCGAACGGAAGGATTGTCCGTCATGAGATGGAGAATTACCTCTGGGAGATTCTGACCAAGAACGGATACTTCTTCCTTAAGACTCCTCAGATGCTTTCCCGTGAACTCTGGATTACTTCCGGACATTGGGGAAAATACAAGGAGAACAGGTACATTACCAAAGTCGATGGTAAGCCGTATGCTATCAAACCAAGGAACTGCCCGGGCGCTATTCTTGTTTATAAGAATACTCAGCATTCTTATCGTGAACTTCCGATTCGTTATGCTGAATTCGGTCTTGACCACCGTCATGAAGCAAGTGGTGCGTTAAATGGTCTCTTCCGTGTCCGTGGATTCACTCAGGATGATGCCCATATCCTTCTTGCTTTTGATCAAATCGGAGACGAAATCCGTCGTCTGTTAAAGATCTTCGGCCGTGTTTACTCTGATTTCGGACTCACTTATTCCATCGAGCTCTCCACTCGTCCGGACAAATTCGTCGGCAAGATTGAGACTTGGAACAAGGCGGAAGCCGAACTCAAGGAATGCTTAGAGGAAAACGGAATTCCTTATGAAGTCAACGAAGGCGATGGTGCTTTCTATGGTCCGAAACTTGACTTCAAGATCAAAGACTCCTTAGGACGTGTCTGGCAGTGCGGTACGATTCAGCTCGATAGGCAGCTTCCGCATCGTTTCCACCTCAAATACATCGACAAGAACGGAAAAGAAAAAGAGCCTGTCAGGCTTCATCGTGCCATCTTCGGTTCCTTCGAACGTTTCCTTGGTATCATCACCGAACATTTCAAGGGCGCATTCCCGACTTGGCTTGCTCCGGAACAGGTCCGTGTCTTTGCTGTAAACTCTGATCCAGCTGTTCTTAAAGCAGCTGAGAAGATCAACAAGCACCTTCTCTCTCTCAATATCCGTTCTTCTATCGATGAACGTAACGAGAAGCTCACTTATAAGATCCATGACGCTCAGGTCAGGAAAGTTCCTTATCAGATTGTCATCGGTCCGAAAGAAGCCGAGAGCGGAGATGTCACCTATCGTCTCTATCATCATCAGGACAGCCGTACACTTGCCGCAAAGGATTTCTATAAGCTCATCAAAGCCGATATTGACAATCGTGTAACCTATCGTTCTTATCCAGACGATAAGAAAGCTGCTTAAAACCAATCGAAAGAGGAGGTTCGCCTCCTCTTTTTTCGTGCCTAAAAAAAGAACCGCGGGGGACGGTTCTTTTTATGAACCGAATTGGCGGTTCATTTTAGAAAGGAGGTATACCAAAAGCAGTTCATCACGCTGCTTTATCTGTTATGGCGAAGCTTCTGATAATCGTTATCCTCTTCAAGGGCAGCAATCTCCTGCTGCTTTTCCTCAATGGAGCGGGATAAACGGCTATTGTCTTTATAGTAGAAAGAGAAAGCAATGGAGAACATGATTGAACTGATAATCGTTAAAGCAGCGATGCCTAATGTAGCATGTTTAAGACGATGGCTGACTTTGGTACGGTTTGTCCGTTCAATACGGTCTTTCATTGTTTAACTCCTTTCCCTGGCGCGGAGTATAGCCGGCTTTGTCCGGTTGTTCTCCTCAATTTCCTCTTCATTTGGTCTTATCGGCTTTTTTGTAAGCAGTTCGTATTTCCTCTTTTCTTCGATCCTTGGCAGATATTTATTTGTCGGTTTTTTCTTGCAATAGGAATTGAAGGTATCCTTAACCCTTTTGTCTTCTTCGGAATTGAAGGAAATAACGACCAATCTTCCTTTCGGATTTAGGAAACTGATAGCTTCCTTAAGTCCTTTCTTCAATTGCTCCCTTTCACCATTGACTTCATATCTGAGGCCAAGGAAGAACTGTTTTGCTGGATGCCCTTCTTTTCGTAACTCCTTCTGTGGAAGATTTTCTTTGATAATGTCGACAAGTTCGAATGTTGTCTCAATGGGCTTGATTTCTCGCTTTGTCCTAATTGCCTTTACGACAGGATAATAGATATGGCATTGACCAAGTTCACCGAAGACACGGCAGAGTTCTTTTTCAGAGTATCCATTAACAATAGACTTAGCTGTTAATTTCTGCTCTTGATCCCTTCTCCTATCGAGAGGAGCATCATAACGATAAGAGAAGCCACGGCTAGGATCATCGAATTGCGGAGAAGAAACACCGATATCCATAAGAATGAAATCGGCTCCTTGGACTTTCCTCTCTCTTAGTTTTGAAATAGACGATGCAAAATCAGAGTGAAGAAAGTTCAAACGCACCTTCTGAGAGAAAGGCTTAAGGAAATCCTTGCAGTAATCGATGGCATCCCTGTCCCGGTCAATTCCATAAAAGGCAGAACCCTTCTGGAGTTTCTTTAGGATAAGGGAAGCATGACCACCTCTACCTAAGGTCCTATCAAGATAAGTGATTTTTTTCTTTTCCGGCAATAAACTTACAACTTCATTTGCTAGAACTGGATTGTGATAGTTATAGTCGCTCATCTCATTTTCCAATTAGGCCTTGTGCGTTGTTGCTGTAATCCTGCTGTGCTGTTTCTTCATACTTCTGGAAAGTTTCGCTATCCCAGACTTCTAAATGATTCCTGTTTCCGACAATCCTTACTTTCTTTCCGATTTTCTTCTTTTCGAGAAGCTGCTTCGGTAAAAGAATACGATTGTGGGAATCAAGCATCAGTGGAAAGGTGTTACTTGCAAACGTACGTTTGAAGTCACGAGAGACTTTATCATAATCGCTCAACTTCCTGATTTCTTCCCTTTTTCCAAGATAGGTTTTCTCAGAATATATGTCGATGCAGTCATCGAGACCAAAAGTGGCATAGACCTGGCCATTGGGAAACTCTCCACGATAATTTGCCGGCAGTACGAGCCGTGATTTTTCGTCGATGAGTACTTCTTTCTGACCAAAAAACATTTTTACTCTTTACCACTTTCGCCCATTATCTTACACTTTGGAACACAACCTTACAAGTATTTTTTGAAAAATCAATGATTTTCTAACTAGCAAAGACGAAAAATAGCATGAATCCGTCATTTAATGTACGTATGTATAATTACTTTAGCTTTTTATCCCATGGGGAATAGTGGGAGAAAAGTGTCTGTTTTTTCTCTTCCCCTCTCATCCAATGGGCATATTCAATCGTTAGATCCTTTGCTATTTTTTCAATCAAAAACGAAATTCCAGTCTGCTTTCCATATCTGTATCCTTGATACTTCTTCACGAATTTTGATTTCTAAGAAAAAGATTTTAAAAAGATTTTTTATTAAAACGTTTCAAAGCAATCTAATATATAATGATAGGAATCAGAAAGAGAGTGTGTCATCATGAATTACTTTGAGTCAAATCCATTTTCCGTTATTAAAGCCTCTTCTCACCAAATCAGGCAAATTAAGACCGCCTATGCAAAGAGGATCACGGATGTAGAACATAACCTTCGGAACCTTACTGGACTAAATAGGTTTAAACCTTATAATCCTTCGACAAAAGAAAAAACTGATTTTGTTTTTCCACGGACCAAGAACCTGAGCGAAGAACAATGGATTCGTCTTATTGAGCTTCTCTGCTCTGTTCACTATTTTGCTTGCCATTATTATCGGAACAGTGATATCTATCTTGATCAGGACTTAATCGATTCCTTATTCACAGCAGAGGAGCAAGCAGGTTGCCCTTTTAAAACCAAGGACAAGGTCACTTTCTTTGGCATTACCGCACTTTGCTCTGTCTTTGTCTCAAAGCCTACCATTCTTTACTTCCTATCCTATATCCAGAATATTCCAGGCTTCGAAATCTCGCCGAATACGAACAAAGCGAATCTGGCAGGCTTGACGGATAAGCTCACTAGCTTCCTTCCTCCTAAATATTCCTTCAAAGCACAGGCAAACACCGAGAGTCTCACAGCTGTTCCGTTTCTGACACGTGCCTTGCTTAAATTTTACCTTCAGATTGAGAAAAATATCTCTTTTCCGGCAATCGCGGGTTCTGAGCCTTCTTTCCTTGAAATCATAAAGGTAGTCCCAAACATCGACAAAAGCAAAGATTTCTTCTTGGATTTCATGCTTTTAAGAAATTTAATCTGCCATGGTTACTGGCCGGGAGAAGAATTTGTCTTTAAGGGAAACCAGACAACCTTTTCAAAGAGCAGGATTCCTTATGTCCTTGTCGAATGGGCAGAAAAATTGGCGACCTTCCCAGGCGATTATTATGCACTCCGTCAGAACTGCAACGAAATCATCAATGGTAGGATTTCTTCCCCGAGGTCGAATTTGGTAAAGAAGAGCATCCAAATTGTCAATAAACAGCTCTTCGATCCTTCTAAGCTAAATAAGCGCATCGAAGAGAACAACAAGATTGCAAAGAATTTCCTTAGCGAATATTCCATCTATAATGAAAGCACCTATACCGAGTTAGGAAACGCAGCGCTTCTTTTCGACGGTTTCCGTTTTGAGTTCAGTCATAACGAATTCGCGGATGGAAACGGCCGGGTTGTCTGCTTCAAGAAGACAAGCATTTATCATATTGTTTCCGAAAAGAATATCATGGTGGAAGGAACCGATTCCGGAAGGAAAGAACTTTATTTCCTTGATATCAATCCGGGCCTAACAAGCGAAGTCGATATCGATGGCCGACTCTATTCTTCGCTTCCGTATGAAGAAGAAAAGACTCGTTACAATTTCCTCAAACTCCGTAAGATAATTCTTAAATAGTCATAATTCGTCTTGCTTCTCTTCTTTGTTTTCCAGCGTATATTTCCACACCTTTCTTTCTCTTTCGCTTCTAAAGGCAGAAAGCAGTGCTTATTATCCGTTTTAGTCCCAATCAAAAGGCCTCCTAGTTGCTAGGAGGCCTGATTTTTATTTTCCGTCTTTTTCTTCCATCCTCTTATCGAGGTCTGCGAAAGGAGAATTGCTACCAGAATGCTTTTCTTTATAGTACTCTTCTTCGGAAAGAAGAGTGTAGTCCTCGGTAACGATTTTCTTCAGTTTTGTCTTAGAGTAGTTCTGAGGAATCGCATTCCTAAGCAAAGTCAGAATAGAGCCACGGAGGTCGTAGTTTCCGTCTTTATCCCTTTCAATATCACTGACTTCCTTATCCGGAGAAAGAACAAGTTCGATTTCATCTTGGATAGGAAGCGTCAAAAGAGATAGGTCGTGAGAGTCCTTCCTCTTGACTTTTCCGTTACAGAAAATCGTTAAAGCAAAGGTGTTTCCAGCGGAAACCGCTTTTCCTTTCAATACAATGGAATCAGCAGACACAAGAAGCGGGAAAATCTCTTTTTCCTTGTCAGACAAAGCAAAAGGAATATCAAACTCCTTGGACTGTTTTTTTCCTTCCGTTGGAGAGAATAAGACACGATCATCATTTTTCTTCATTGGGAAGGTATCCTTTCTGAACCCTGTCATTTTTGACAAGTCCCCTGACAAACCGGATATCCGGATGGGCAGCTTCGCTAAGGCGCAGAGAGAAGATGTGTTTCCATTCTTCCCTGCTGCAAGAAACCATGATAGAAGCCTTAAGGGAATTCGGAAGAACGCTTCTTGCCTCATCGGGACGCAGTCCATCACCGATTAAGCGGAAATAGGTATCCGTTACGCATTGATAGTAGGAATCGTAGACTTCTTTTTCTTCTTCGTATTTCAGAGGTTTGATGAAAGTCAGAGCAGAATCGAATTTTCCTTTGGTATAGTTGCAGTACCGAGTCGATTCCTGTGCAAAAGAGCAGGGACGATGACGAACGATTTCGTGAGTCACGCCACGGTCCGTAATAAGATGATAGGTCAAAAAGAGCAGTTTGTCATAATCTTCCGAGCTGACATCGTCGTGAATATCAGACAACAAAGCAATCTTGCAGGAAGGCTGAGCAATCGGAAGATTCCTCTCCTTCTTAATTTCTTCTGGAATTCCGGATAACAGCCTCTGATAGAGGGGATGATTCCTATGTTCCAGCATCGGACGAAGGGACAAGGAGACATAGATGCAAGGCTTTGTTAAGGAATCCACAATCGTAAGATAGGGGTCCTGCAAAGAAAGGAGTTCTGCTTTCTTTGTCTTATCCAAGGAAAGAATGAACCGATAATGTTCAATCCTAGCTAAATGAGAGGCAGAAACAAGGCGATGGATGAAAGCAATATTGCTAAGATGGTCTTTCTGAGGAACTTGGTAGCAGTTATGGGCGACTAGAGCAATTTTGTCAAAAAAGTCGGCAGAGGAAACTTCCTGAGCACTCGGTGAAGCAAAGAGGAACTGTGCCATATTATTCCCCTTTCAAAGTGACGCCGATCTTAACCGAAAGTTCTTTGACGACAGAATTGATCGAGGAGGCGATTTCCTGGTCTTTCAAAGTTCCGTCATCCTTTCCGAGAAGCAAGGAGATACCTAGGTAACGCGCATTATCCTTGTCTTTGAAGTCATCAAAGAAAAGAACACCTTTGACAAACGGAATCCGGGCTTTCAGAATCGTGTTCTTGACCCTGAGGAAGCTGACGTCTTCTTTCCTCTTCAAGGATAAGTCGCGGCGAACCAGCGGATAAGAATTGAAAGGAACGAATTTTGTCTTTCCATTATTCCTTTCCAAGAGGTATCCAAGATCAATTTCACCCAAATACCTTTCTTCCTTATAAAGTGCCGGATGGAGCTTACCGAATGTTCCAATCAGCTTCTTTCCGACATAGATATCACAGGAAACACCTGGATGGAAAGAAGGATTCGTGCTATAGCATAAACGATAGCGGTTCGGGTTGAGTCCAATCAAAGAAAAGATATCTTCAATGATGCCTTTCCTATCAAAGAAATCATAAGAACGCTTACCATAGTCTTCACTTAAAGACGTCTCTCCCATAAGTCCTAAGGATAAATAGGTCTTGATTCCTTCTTTCGTATCGACAGGAGAAATCTCAAATAAAGCAAGAGATTCATGCTGGTGGCTGAGATTATAGTGCCTCGTCTTAAGCATAGAAGAAAGAAGGTCAGAGCGGACTACTTCATGATCTTTTGTCCTTGGATTAAGGATAATATAGCTTTCTTTGTCATCAAAGACACGAAGCTCCTTATCCTGTTCCTTGCTGATTAAAGTATAAGAAAGAATCTCATCCCACCCTTTATCGCATAAACGTTGACGGATTCTCCGTTCCCTCTTCTGGCTAGGAGTCAATCCACCTAAGGTATGAGGCCTTCCAACAAAAGAAGGAACAATCTTTTCAGCAGGATAGAAGCGGAAAACTTCTTCATCAATATCGCATTGTTCGTTAAGATCGACACGATCAATCGGGGCAAGGACTTTTCCTTCACCGATTCTCTTGATGCGATAACGATCCAGTACCAGATCAATTTCTTCTTTCGTATAAGAAGAGCCAAGACGTTTATTCAATAAGTCATAGGAGAAATCAAAAGGAGTGTTTTCCTTAGCAGAATGATTATCGCTGGAATAAGAAACAATCTCGTAGGAAGAGAAGAATTCATCCAAAACAGAAAGTAAGAAAGCAATCGCCTCCTTGATCCTCTTTGGATTACGTCCCTTGCCAAACAGCTGGCTAGAAGCACTCGATAAGCCAAGACGAGAGCAAGTATGACGGATATTCGCATGATAGAAATCAGCAAATTCAATATCAATATTGCGGGTTTCCAAGGAAATAGAAGAATTGCCAAGAGCCCTGATACCACCTAAGCAAAGCGGTTCTTCGCCATCCGTAACAACAAGATCATGAGGAATCAAAGAGACTTCTTTGCCATCAAAGGTGACAGCTTTACAGGACAGATCATCTTTAACAACATATTCTCCCCGGCTGTTTTTGTCAGCATCATACCTATTGATTGGCTGACCGGTAACAAGCCTGACATAGTTTCCAAGATCCACAATGGGATCGATGCAACGAATTCCGCCTTTCCTTAAAGCGCTACGAACATAGGCAGGGGTCTCTTTCCTGACAACATTCCGTAAAGAAAGAATATCAATACGAGAACAAGCCTGTGTCCTAGTTTTTGCTTTAACCCTCTCTGGATATTCGCCGATTTTTTCCGGAACAGGGAAGAGAGCAGCACCAGTCAAAGAAGAAATTTCACGGGCTAATCCAATATAGCTTAAACAATCCGGACGGTTCGGAAGCACATTGACATCCAGGATTTCATCTTTGATTCCAAGATACGAAAGAACATCTCTCTCACCGACTTTAGCATCCAGAGGAAGTTCCTCGATTCCATTCACCTGTTTTTCATTTAAAACGTCTTTCCCAAGTCCAAGCTCAACCAAAGAGCAGCACCTGCCGTTGGATTCTTCACCACGGATTTTGCCAGGTTTGATTGTCTCGCCAAGAGCAGGTAAGACACATCCGGGAAGAGCAACGATGACTTTAAGTCCTTTGCGGGCATTGGGAGCACCGCAGACAATCTTTTTGATGCCTTCTTCTGTTCCACAATCGACAAGGAGGCAGTGGAGATGATCACTGTCCGGATGTTTTTCGCAAGAAATAATTTCGCCGATAATCAGATTCGATGCCTGAGCAAAAGGCTCCCTGCCTTCGACTTCGAATCCAGAGAAAGTAAGACGCTGACGTAATTCTTCCGGTGTAGTCTTGCTCAAATCAACAAACCGGGATAAAAGCGAGTAACTGAAAAGCATTTTCCTATTCCTTTCTGAATTGTTCGATAAAGCTGATGTCATCGGTATAGAAACGTTTGATATCATCAATTCCGTACTTCAACCTAGCAATTCGGTCAATACCAATACCAAAGGCAAAACCCTTATAGACTTTATCATCAAAGCCATTCAGGCGGAGAACGTTGGTGTTGACCATGCCAGAACCGAGGATTTCAATCCATCCGGTGTGCTTGCACAAAGAACAGCCTTTTCCATTACAATTGAAGCAAGAGATATCAGCTTCAACGCTTGGCTCCGTAAACGGGAAGAAGCTTGGACGGAAACGTACTTCACGTTTCGGGCCAAAGAGATGACGGAGGAGAAGAGTCAGAGTTTCCAGAAGATTGGCAAAGGTCACATCTTTATCAATGACAAGACCTTCGATCTGACCGAACTGATGAGAATGGGTAGCATCATTGTCGCGGCGATAGACTTTGCCAGGGCAGATGATTTTGATGGGACCCTCGCCTTTATGGGCAGCCCTGACTCTGGCCTGCACAGCCGAAGTATGACTGCGGAGAAGAGTGTTTGGATCAATCACGAAAGTATCCTGCCTGTCACGTGCTGGATGATCAAGCGGAATGTTCCTTAATTCGAAGTTGTTCAGATCGGATTCCACTTCTGGTCCGCTTGCAACGGTATAGCCAAGATCAAGGAAGAAATCCTCGATTTCTTCTACTACAGCATAAAACGGATGCCGGCTTCCACTATTCGGACGAGTGCCAGGAAGAGTGATATCGATTTTTTCAGAAAGCAGCTTAGCCTTAAGCTGTTCTTCTTTTAAAGCGGATTCTTTTTCACTATAAAGAGCAGTCAGTTCATTTTTCAGATGGCCGAGCTCTTGACCAAAGACTTTCTTTTCTTCCGGCTTAACACTTCGCATAAGAGAAAAATATTCGGTCAGTTTGGACTTCTTGCCTAAATATTTGCCTTTGTAGGCGTCAAGGGATGCAAGATCCTTGACAGAGGAAATAGCTTCTTTGGCTTCGGAAACCAAAGCATTGCTTTCCTTCTGGAATTCTTCAAGTGTCATAGGTTACCTCTATTTCTTATCGGCAGATAAAACCTGCCTATCATCATCATCGTTATCCTGAATCGGAATAACTTCTTTCTTTTCTTCTTCAATTTTTTCTTCCGGCTTGACTTCTTCAACAATCGGAGCATCTACAGCCTGATTCTTGCGGAATCTTGCAAGGAAATCCGGAAGAATGTTTTCTTTTTCTTCCTTCTGTTCTTTGATTTCCTGTTCGACTTTCGGAGTCTCAATCTTTTCTTCCTTAATAACAGGGGTAGCAATCGAGTGTCGCTGCCTAGGAAGCGAATCATCCGAGAAGTCAAAGTCCTTATCAAAGGAGGTAGCAATAATGGAAACCTTCCTAGTATCCTTTAAATCCGGATCAATCTGAGCTCCGAAGATGGAAGAGACAGAGTCTTCATCTTTCGCATTTGCTGCTTCCAGAATGCATTCCATAGCCGAATTAATTTCATCCAGAGTGACATCTTCACTCCTAGTGAAATTAACAAGCCTATTATGGGCGCCTTTGATGGAAGATTCGAGCAGAGGAGAAGAGAAAGCGTTCTTCGCAGCCAGAAGGGCTCGATCATTTCCTTTTCCTTCACCCATACCAATAAGGGCAACGCCTTTGCCCCAAAGAGTCGACTTGACATCATTAAAGTCAAGATTGATAACTCCCGGAAGCAGAATCCTATCGGTCACGGTTTTAACGGCATCACCAAGAATCTTATCGGCAGCCTTAAACGCAGCAGCGATAGGCCTTTTTCCGTTGTTGAACCTAAGCTTATCATTGGAAACGATAATCAAAGCATCCACTGCTTTTTTCAAAGTTTCGATACCTTCCAATGCGACCTTTTTCCGACGAGGACCTTCAAAAGTGAAAGGACGTGTGACAATAGCTAAAACTAAGGCACCGCATTCCTTGGCCGCTTTCGCAATAACCGGTGCACCGCCGGTTCCTGTTCCGCCGCCTTCGCCAGCAGAAATGAAAATCCTATCAGAACCGGTAAGCACATTTTTGATTTCATCGTAGCTGTCTTCAGCGGCTTTCTTACCAAAATCCGGATTTCCGCCCGCACCTTTTCCTGCTGTAACATTCCGTCCAAGAATAAGTTTGTTCGGACAAGAGGAACGACTTAAAGCCTGTCCGTCGGTGTTCCTTACCCAATACTCAACTTCCGGATTACCCTTTTGGTACCTGGAAGTAACCGCATTTCCTCCGCCACCGCCAACACCAATAACCTTGATTTTCGCATTCGCCCTGATATTATCCATCGGCTGTGGGGTCTTTGTTTCAATATCCATAATTGTTCAATCACTCCCGTTTCAAGGGGTCCTTTCCTAAATCGTATTGCTGCTGAGTATTTTTTCCTTCAGCCGGAGTCGGTTGATATTCATAGGAGGAGAGATGAATGGCTCCAAGACAAGCTAGGTAGCATGGGTCTTTTGCACCAATCACTGGAGAAGAAAACACATTCGTTGCTAATCCAGTCTGACGGCTCAGTTCCTCTTTAATTCCAACAAGCTTAGAACCTTCACCAGTAAGAATAAGAGGAATACCGCTGATTTTCGTTTGTTGCAGGAACTCCACAATCGGATTAAGAGCCTTTACAAAGGCCTTCTTCCTCTCTGGAACAGTGAAGGGGTCATCGCTTTGATAAGGGAACCCATCCAAGTCAGAAAATCCGAAGGTTTCTAGAAGTTCTCTTGAATATTCCTTGCTGATTTTCAGTTCCTGGGATGCCGAGTAAGCGAAGTAGTCAATTCCAAGGCCTCCATTATTAATCGGAGCCGTCATCCTAAGCCGTCCTTTATCCACATAGGTAAGAACACATTCTTTTTCGGAAATATCCAAATTCAGATAGGATTCAGGGCAATTAATAGAATTCCTATAATTGGTTCTTGCGTAGGATGAGAAGAAGGTCAAATAAGGTTTTGTACCGACTTGGGCCATCCTGTTTTTATAATAAGTGTCCCTCGTATGGGATATCCTATGAACATCCGAATCAATTCCTAACTCTCGTGCCTTTGCACCAAGAGGGAATGTCTTATACTTCGTTCGGTCTGCGTAAAAAAGGAACGGAATTACAGAGACAATAGAAGCACCAGCATTGTTTTCACACCTCTTCCTGATTCGAAGATTACAGCTATTGTAGTCCGGAATAGAAATACGATCACCGGCCACAAATGTTGTTCCGTTTTTGGAATCAACACTTAAGAAACCTTCCGAAGGAAGAAGAAGGATTGTTGCACCAAAATGGCCGTCAGAGAGACTTTCCCGCCTCTTGTTCCTCCTCTCTAAAAGAGTTTCCTTGACTTGCTTTGCATCAAAGAAATGAGTTTCAGAATCAAGGGCAAGAGGAGAAGAGTGCCTAGCAGAGAGAATGTATTCTTTTCCGTTAAGATAGTATCCGGTTACGAGAGAAATCCCGCTTTCTTCAATATCAATGACTGTGATTGTATTGTTCATCTTGTTTCCTTTCTGTCAGGCGATAGGATTACACGACTTCCTTGAATGACTAATCGGAAAATGTAAGCTTCCACCTTATTATTTTGCTCATCTTTCCTTTCATATTCTTTTGCTTCCCTTTGTTCTGATTTCGTTTTCCTACTATTGACAATCCTATCGAAAAAGTCGGGGTTTGGAAAATAGAATGAAAGTTTATCCATAAGAAGAGAAGAAAGAACATAATAGCGATTTGATTTTGTATCTTTGAGAACAAAATCTCCTAAATTGTTCCAATTGCTATCCGAAGAAGAAACATAGTTTACTCGATTGATTTTAGAGAGAATCGAATAAGGAAGAGAAGAGAGATAATCCAAGGCAAGCTTTTCGTTCTGAGCATTATCTTCAACTGATGCTGGAAGACCGATTTCAGGAACAGAGGAAGATTGTGTCTCAATTTCCTCTTTTATGGATTCAATTCTAGAAGAATCCAGCGGAAGGGAAAGAAGCTTTTTCTTCCTGGTTTCTTCCGATTCGCCCTTACCAAAATAAACAACATTGCCAATTCTTCCTTTCGGCCCATTCTCAACAACTTCTCCTTTGACCGAAAATCCATTTGTCGAAAAGGAAGCCGAAAGCAAAAAGCCATGGGAGTTTTCCATAGCAGTAGTACTGCTTTTCGAAACATTCATAAAAACTGCTGGTTTATATCCAGCATTATTGCTGAGACTAGCTATATCCTGGTTTGAGAAAAGACTTAACCCGACAACCTTCCTGTTTTCTACCTGAAAACAGGGCAGAGAAAAATAAAGGCAAAGGTATAGAAATGAGGCAAAGGCAAGGAAGGCAAACCCAGTTTTCTTTATTCTGCCTAAACGCCGGATTTTTTTTACATTGACCTTAGCTTCTTTATAGCTGAACTGTGTAGTAGAACTAAGTTCCGAATCAGCTTGATTCGAATCCTTTCTTTCATTCTCCCTATTATCCATATTTGACCATTTCCTACGCTAAAATATTTTAGCCCAAAAATGGCAATTTAGGAAGATTTTTACAGAGGAACAGCACTCAAATAAGGTTCAGAGAAGAAAAACCATAAATAGGAAAATACCGAACCCTTTCTTTCCTTCGCTTAAGACACCTATCATACTCCCCATAAAGTTCTTCTCCAATGTATAAATATTGAAGATCTGGAATCTTTATATATGTAACATAGTAAAACAGTTTTTCTTCTTTTTTTGGACTCTCCAGCCTAAATCCATAAATTGCTGGGACAGCATTGCCACTAGCACAACTCACAACACATTTTTCCAGAAGAAGATCGAGCAGAACCCCTTTCCCTCGAAAAGATTCTTTGATTCTTTTTCTTTCGCTTTCACTCATCCTTATCATATTTTGCTCCTTTTTCAGCAATTCAAGAATAACGAAAAAAAGGAAGAAAAACAATTTCTTCCTTTCATATTACGAAATATTCTATTTTTGGGTTAAGAATATGTGCGGAATCAATCAATATGTGGAGTTATTTCGTCAGCCATAAGGCAGCAGTCTTCTATCCCATGGAACACGGAAAACTTCATTCTTCCCTTTAGGGTAAAGTAAGTATATCTTTTTTCTTTGAAGCATTCCCTATTTCCAGAGTAGATTGCTTTCCCTTTGCTACCTGGAACTTGAAAAATCATACTTTTACCAGTGGTGGATAACTTACCCCATTCCGGTTCAACATCCACACAGAAATCAGGATAAGGAAAACCTTCTCCAAAAGGCTCGAATTTTTCAAGGACATGATAGTTATCCATAGTTATATCTTCTAAAGCCAAGGCAACCGCTTCACTGCCTTTTTGATGATCAGCAGAAAGTGCCTGTTTCTCCCTTAAAGTGATAAAGTCAGTCGCGACTTGGAAATAGTCTTTTTCCCGGATGGACCTGCCAATTGCTTTTTTATGTCCGCCGCCTTTTAGCCTGCGCTTATTTTCTTTGGATAACCTAGGATCTACTTCATAAGATTCAAGAGAACGGAAGGAGCCAACTAAAATAGTAGGATCCATTTCATCCTTTGCAAAGACACCAATAGACTTCTTTTCTTTTCTCCTGATTTTATTTGCATAAAGACCAGTAAGTCCGGATATTCCATCTACAATGCAAACAATACCATGTTCCGAACTCCTTGTCCTATTTGGAATAAGCTTAGCATCTTGAACCATCTTTTTGCGGTAAAGGTTTGTATCCTTTAGCTCGTTCCTGAGTTTCCTCCTATGGGGTGTATTCGTATTTTCAAGAAGGAACCGACAAGCATCAATGGTTGCCCTTGTTTCTTTCTTGGCACGGCCAGGAGAATTCAACGAAGGTATCAGAGTGAAAACGACGTCATCATAGGAGACCATCTGGTTTGTCCCAATCAACCCAATCAGATTCGGAAAACGATATTGATTAAGCCTTTTTTTCCTTTGACGGGCAATGATTAAATTATTTCCGACTAAGGGCATGACATCCGAAAAGACAGCCCTCCCCGCAAGAGTAACGAAATAAGGATTGAATTCTTTTAAAAGGGAATGAGAAATAAACAAGGCCAAAGAAGCAGCAGAACAATTATAAGGGATGAACTTATCCCTAAGATGAGAAAAAATATAAGGCGTAGGAGGAAGGATATCAGGCAATTCATGGTGATCAATGACAATGGTTTCCCTTCCTAAAGAAGAAGCAAGGGAAATACTATCTTTTGCAGAGATTCCATTATCAACAGTGATAATCAAAGAATATCCCTTTTCTTTGAACTGCCGAACACGTTCTTCATTCAGTCCATAGCCTTCATGATACCGAGAAGGAATAAAGAACCCTGGATTCAGTCCCAAAGAATCTAGTGTCCTTTTCCTAATTGCCGTCGATGTCAATCCATCTACATCATAATCGCCATAGATTACAGCTTTTTCTTTGTTAGAAATCGCTTCTTCTAGGCGATGGATAACCTTCTGAAAACCAGGATAATCATCGGGAAGTACCAAGGAGGAAAAAGACCTTAAAGCATTTCGTGCTTCAAGGTCTTTGGCTGTCCTATGGTAATGTTCGAGTAAGGAAGCCAGGAAATCCATAATTATTTCCTGTTCCGGAACTCATTCAGTCCAGGAATAATCGTCTCATGCGGAAGGTCAGGCTCGACATAGCGGATTCCTTCCTTACTGAGCTTTGCTTTGCCTTCCTTCTTTTCACGACGAGCTTCCCTCTTAGCAGAAAGTTTAGTGAAACTGATCTTGGAAGAGAAGAAATGATACAGAGGAGCAGCAAAGAGATATAAAACAAATACAGAGAGAATAGAGAAGACAATCCTAGCAATTCCTAATCCAAACAGATCTTGATTCCTAAAGAAGAAGGAAATGCCAAGAGCCAGAATAACCGTCAGAAGAGGATAGATGACATGGAGAGAACGGCTAGCGGATTCATTGATAATCGTAGCACGCTGTTCGGGAGTAGCGGTCTTCTTGATTCCAAGTTCCTTCAAAGTCTGTTTGCAAGGAGCAAGAAGAATGACGGATAACCTATTGATAAGAAGAACAGCAACAAGAATACCGAAACCAGTATAGGAAGAGAATGGAATACGAAGAGTTGCAAGTAAACCAATAGCCAGAGCACCCATGACAGTTCCGGAGCATAACTGAGTAAGAGAAATCGATAATCCGAAACGTAAGAGGGTATAGCAGAAGCAGAAGCAGCTAACAACAAAAGCTAAAAGGAAGAGGTTCCTGGTATTATGGCTGACATTGGTCGGTGTAGCTAAGGAAGAGAAAATCCTAAGCGAACCATCCACATAATGTCCAAAGGCAGTCGGATTAATCGGTGTACGATCGTCCAGGGTGACAAGGATACCATCATTATGAACACCCCTGACGTTTTCTAAAACATTGAGTGCCGTTGTTCCATTGGCATCTTTTACTGTAGTCAAATCTTTATTGATATCTACAGTGAAGTAATGCCTATAGTAGACCTGTCCTTCGCCATCTGTCTTCTTTTCGATAGAAACATAGGCAGTATCCGGATAATAGAAGAAGGTATCTGTTCCATCTACTTTTTCCTTATCTTCAACACTATATGCTTTGAAGGTACCAACACCGGCATTTTCGCTCGATTCACCGACTTTACCGATTTTCTCGAGGTATTCTAGATATTCACGGGTGGAAGAGAGATTATTGTATTCCCTGTCATTATCACGGAATTCGATGTTAAGAACATAAGAAGAAGAGAAGTCACCAGAATTATTGAAAAAGCCTTTCGAGCTATTCCTGAAGTAGCCAAGCGGAAGTCCCACAGCAAGGGCAACAGCACTTATCGCAGGGATAACGATGCTAGTCCATTTCGTGAAATGCTTTTTATTGGCAGAAGAGACTTTGATTTCCGGCAATGCAGCCTCTTTCTTAACATGGGAGAAACCGAAGTAAGGAACACGGCTGTTTTCGTTATATCCCTTTAATAACCAGGAAATCATCCACTTATTGAAGTAATTCGTAATAAGGAAGGTGAAGATAGATCCAATCCTAAGGACACCGAAGAAAGTCTTATAGGCGCCGCTAGCAACAAGGAAGGAGAATATAGAACCAAACAAGAGGGTGGCAGAAACATCTAATGCATTAAAGAAGCTGCGATGGTAGCCTTCTTTATTGGCTTTGACCCTGTCATAGCCTTTTTTCATTCCTTCTTTGACAAGACGGAAATAGTTGATAGAGATAAGAGCAGACAAAGCAATCAGAACGGCAAGTGCACTGATAGCAGCAATAGAGAATTCAAATCCTAAATAAGAGAATAAAGTAACAGTGACAAGGATGGAAAGCATCCTAGTTAAGGAGCTGGTAACACCAGCAAGTCCGTATAAAGCAATCCTAAGAATCGATAAAACAGCAATGGCAACGATGGCAACAATATAGGTTTTCTTTAAGGCAGAAGAACCAAACCAAGCCGGAACAGCAGGTTCGACATAAAGAGAAGAGATTTCAAATCCGTAATCTTCAGCATTTAACCTATTAACAAAGGCACGGGCCGAAGAAATCGTAAAGCCTTCCCCATCCATAGTGGATGTAATCGGAAGAGCTTCATTTTCTTCGTCATAATTTGCAAGATCAATCTTTGCAATGATTTTTGCTTTTACTTCTTCATCAACATGATCGGAAGTACCTTTTCCAAAGGCTTTGTAATAAGTATCGTTTTTCGTCTTGTTGGACCAGAGATAAACAGTGGTTTCTGACTCCGAAGAAGCATCATTCGTCGTAGAATCGCCATCTGCATAGAACTTCCGAGCATTATCCGAATCATCCTGGGTCTTATTATTGTTGTCGTAGGCCTCTTTGGCTTTGGTCTTTAAAGTATCATAATCGGCTTTCTTGACATGAAGAGTCGGATAAGGAGTAGTGCCATTATAAGAAATAGCAGCTAAATCCTTTTCGGTATTAAAGAATTCATCATTGGCTTCATACCTGACAGTCTCGTCAGCAATGGTACCAACAGAAAAAGAACCAGTCACAGAAATAATTTCTTTGACATTATTCAGCTCCTGGGTGTTTAACGGAGAAATGGTGATTCGAAGCTGGTTACCCTTTCCGTTTTCATCGCCATGGACAATCTTGACATTGGCATTACGGACACCGGCAGCATCCAGACGTTTCCTGACTTCTCCCTCGACATCGATTTCATCAAGGGTTTTTACGCCATTGTTCTTCCTATCCGGATATTTCTCGAGATCATAGTCTTCTGCGACACGGTTGTTCAAAGAATAAACAAGCGTCGTGGAAGGGGAAAATTCACCAGTATCCGAGCGAATGCTTGAATCCTGGGAGAAAACAGCCTGCGTATTGAATATCAAGGCTCCGATTACCGTAAGCCTCATGACAACATAAGCTAAGAAACGTCGCATGGATAATACCTCCTACGAAGATTTGAAAACACAATTTAGACAAAGAATAATTTAGCAAAATCAGAAGGTCTTTTCAAGGAAACCAAGGAAAGACAACGGCTTTTTCCGCTTATTTTGCATTTGGGTAAGTAAGATGAAGATGACGATAGGCTTTTTCCGTCGCAATTCGGCCTTTCGGAGTACGATTGATGAGGCCGATTTGAACAAGGTAAGGTTCATAGACTTCGCTTACATTCTCGACATTTTCACCGATTGCCGAAGCAATTGCATTCAAACCTACCGGTTTGCCGTTATAGCGGTAAATCAGACATTCGAGAATCTTACGATCCGTATCATCAAGTCCTAATTCATCAATTCCTAAAAAGCTAGTTGCTGCTTCCGTGCTTTCCCTATCGATAACGCTCTTTCCTTGATAGGTTGCATAGTCGCGAACACGGCGGAAAAGACGATTGGCGATTCGAGGTGTTCCTCGTCCCCGTAAAGCAAGTTGGTAGGCAGCTTCTAACGTGATGGGATAGTTCAGCGCTTTGCTTGTCCGCATAATAATTTCCAGAAGTTCTTCTGGAGAATAGTAGCGAAGCTGAAGAAGGATACCAAAGCGATCCCGAAGAGGAGCAGAAAGAGAACCCGCATCTGTAGTCGCACCGATTAAGGTAAAGGGAACCAGAGGAAGCGTCAGAGTCTGTGCATCCGCCCCTTTTCCGACAATCAGGGATAAAGAGAAATCTTCCCTGGCAGAATAAAGAACTTCCTGAACTTGAATCGGCCTTCGGTGGATTTCATCAATGAACAGAACATCGCCTGGTTCCAAGGAAGACAAAATAGAAGCCAAATCTCCGGTGCGAACCAGCGAAGAACCATTCGTCTGCTTGATGTGAGTCCCCCTTTCATTGGCAACGACATTGCTAAGTGTAGTCTTCCCTAAGCCAGGAGGCCCAAAAAACAGAACATGATCAAGGCTTTCATTTCGCTTCTTAGCCGCTAAAATCGAAATGGAAAGCTCCTTCTTGATTTCTTCTTGCCCAATATAGTCTTTTAATAAAGTCGGGCGAAGAGAAATATCAAGATCATCGTTGTTATCTTTGATTTCCTTAGCGACAGGGTCGCTTTCTTTGTTCCTCACCGGTTATTCAGCCTCTTTAAAGCAAGACGTAGATAGTCGCTCACAGATAAAGTCGTATCATTGATTTCACTGAAAACCTTCTTCAGTTCGCTGTCCTTAAAGCCATAGGTTTCTTTTAATGCTTCAAAAGCCTTATCCCTGTTCTCGTTCCTAGTCGTAGAGTTCCTTCCACCAATCAGCTGAAGCTTTCCACGAAGATCCAGGATAATCTGAGAAGCGCTCTTCTTACCAATGTTCGGAAGCCGCCTCAAATAATTAGCATCGGATTCATCAATGGCCTTGACAAGTCGGCCGACCGAGGAGTTGGACAGGACTCCTAAAGCAGTCTTAGGTCCAATTCCTTGCACAGAAGTCAATTTCAGGAAAAGTTCTTTTTCTTCCCTGGATTTAAAACCAACGAAATACTCTTCCTTGTCATTATGGATATAGCAGACATACACGAAAAGGAATTCTCCGATTGGGAATTCATCCGGATGGGACACAAGGACATCGTACCCGATTCCGTTGACATCAACAACGATAGAATCCTTTAAATGTTGGCTGATCCTGCCATGAAGATAGTAATACATGCTTCTATATTATATTAGTTCGGAAAAGATATTTTTTAAAAGAATCAACGGAAATAATCAAATTCGTAACCATCAAGCCTGACCGTATCTCCATCTTTGACACCTGCCTTATCAAGAGCATCTTCAATGCCAATCCGCTCTAGATAATTCAAAAGACGTTCCACGCCTTCATCGGTTTTAAGATTAATCAAACGTTTTGTCTTCACAACACGGTCACCGAGAATCTCAAAATAACCATCATTGCGCTTCACAACCTGGTAAAGAGGAATCCGTCCATTATCCCTGTTCTTAGCAGAATAGACCTTCTCTCCGGTATCCTCAGCTTCCGGTTTATTATTCTTTTCTTCCTCTTTTGCTTCTTGAACGAGCTTGTAAAGACGTTTCAAAAGAGGCTTCAATCCTTTCTTCTCTTTCGCAGAAATCAAAAAGACTTCATAATCCGGGCCAATTTTCTTTTTGAAATCCTCAATTTTCTCATCCGGAATATCTTCGTCTGCTTTATTTAAGGCAACAATCCTCTTACGTTTCCTGAGTTTCGGAGAATAGGTCTCAAGTTCTTTGTTGATCTGGACAAAATCCTGATAAGGATCTTCTTCGGTCGTTAAATCAACCCTATGAAGAAGAACACGGCAACGCTCGATATGACGAAGGAAAGTGAAACCAAGTCCTCTGCCTTCGCTTGCACCTTGGATCAACCCAGGAAGATCTGCAATAACAAAAGAATGGTCTACATCAAGGAAGCAGACACCAAGCTGAGGCTCCAGTGTGGTAAAAGCATAATCACCGATTTCCGCATTTGCACGGGTAACCGAAGAAAGGAAAGTCGATTTTCCGACATTCGGATAGCCGACAAGGCCAACATCGGCAATCCTCTTCAATTCAAGATAAACGCTTTTCGTAACGCCAGGCCTGCCATTCTCAGCGATGTTCGGAGTACGGCGCTTTGGAGATTTGAACCTTGCATTGCCGCGGCCTCCACGACCGCCTTCCACAGCAAGATAAGTATCCCCATGTTTTAATAAATCAGCAAGCCTATTACCATTTTCATCTTCGACAACCGTTCCGCAAGGAACATGGAGAATAATGTCTTTTCCGTCCTTGCCATATTGAAGCTTGCTTCTGCCATTCCCGCCTTCTTCCGCTTTGAAGGTTTTGCCAAAACGATATTGACTCAAAGTATCAATTCCGTTATCTGCAACAAAGGAAATAGAGCCGCCTTTGCCTCCATTGCCACCATAAGGTCCGCCATTTTCAATACATTTTTCGTGACGGAAAGCGATGGCACCATCACCGCCTTTACCAGATACAAGGGTAATCTTTACTTTATCGTTCATGAAAAACCTCCTAAAAGAGAAAGAAAAGGCTCCGGTGTTGCCCGAAGCCTTGCCATTCCGAATAAAAACTACTTAACGGCTTCTGGTTTCGTCGGATAGACAGAAACCTGAGTACGGCGCCGATCAAAGCGTTCATACTTAACATAGCCATCAGCCCTGGCAAATAAGGTATCATCGCCAGCACGCTTCACGTTCTTGCCCGGATGAATCTTCGTACCACGCTGACGATAGATGATTGCACCAGAGTGGGCAAACTGTCCATCATAGAGCTTGGCGCCAAGACGCTGAGCATTGGAATCACGGCCGTTCTTAGTGGAAGTGACACCTTTATGGGAAGCGAAGAGCTGAAGGTCAAGAGTGTAATACTTTTTCATTTCATCCTTCTTTCCGGGAGACTTTGATGCACAGATTCTTTGGATTGCTATCCGCAATCGTCTGAAGCTGCATGATAAGGGTCTCCAACACGACCTCATCATGTTCACTTACTTTTTTCACAGCTTGAAGGGAAGAATCCCCAGATTTTACTCTGCAATCGAATCCATCTTTTTCCACAAGAGCATTCAGCGCTCCGATGAAACAAGCAGACACACCTGCACAGACAAGATCCTTACCGTATTCTCCACCGCCATGACCTGTAAGCGAAATCGAGAAGATATTTCCTTCTCGGTAACAAACCCGTACCGTAATCATCCTTACTTAACGTCGATAGATTCAATCTTTAAGGCAGTGTAAGGCTGACGATGTCCGTGATGAACGCGGAGATTGCTCTTGGCTTTGTAGCGAAGGACATGGATCTTCTTTTCCTTGCCCTGCTTGACAATGGTAGCATTAACCTTTGCGCCAGCAACGAACGGCTGACCAACAAGAGTCTTGTCGCCTTCGACATACAGGACCTTATCGAAGCAAACCTTGCCATCTTTCTCACCATCGATCTTCTCGGTGTAGATGACCTGTCCAACTTCAGCTTTGACCTGCTTGCCGCCGGTTAAAATGATAGCGTACATTAGTCTTTTCCTCCTTTCTTTCTCTGGTCTTTCTAGACCAATACTAAGACTCGCAATAATGGTACCTATAAAGGGTTTGAAACCATTTCTTAGCGGTTGTAGCCCAAAGGAGCATACAACGTATTAAATTATACACTGAAGAAAGTGATAAAACAAGAAATTTTAATAAAAAGCAAGAAAGAAAAACAGCCTCCAAAGAGGCTGTGATTTTTAATGAAAGCGGCTGCGCCTATCTTGCCCCGAGGGGTATTGTC
>ULPT01061279.1_pt1 | contig 58969 bp, 44 predicted proteins | sample 1953751 | NCBI WGS metagenome assembly ULPT01 (sample SAMEA4835636, study PRJEB28245) | human gut metagenome | biome: gut microbiome; material: fecal sample | place: Denmark | collected 2008 | reverse complement strand
CCCTAATCAACAGCATTTCCCCTTTCTTGCGATTGCCCTAATCAATTGGATTCCTAACAAATCCATTTACAGGCTTAAACAGGTATCCGAAAAAAATAATTCTATTTTTTCTCTTCCGGAATCGGAATCAGGGCATCGACAATGAAGAGGTGGTTCTTTGTCTTAATAAAGAAATCACCGGAATAAAGACTGACAATTTCTTTGATGGATTTCAATCCGAAGCCATGATAGTTCTCATCGCCTTTTGTTGTCTTAGGCAAGCCGTCTATGAAAGAAAGATCCTTTCCTTCATAGTAGTTCTCGACATGGATAACGAGATTCTTCTCTATCGGTTTGACAGAAAGGCGGATGAACCGCTTGCTCTTATCCTCAATACCTTTGAGATAGTCAATTGAGTTTTCTAAAGCGTTGCCAAATAAGGAATAAATATCGCTTTCGCTGATAAAGGAAAGGGCCTTTCCGTCTACGACATAGGTAAGGGAGATATTCTCTTTCCCGCAAAGAAGCCTCTTCTCGGAAAGAAGGACATCCAAGGCATCGTTTCCGGTCTTAGTAAGAGAATCATAGATCCTGACCGAGCGTTCGATTTCCTTAATCGCTTTTTCATCGTATCCGGAACGCAGTTGATGGATCTGGTGCTTCAGATCATGGCATTTGATGTTGATGATGTTGATGTTCTCCTTAGCCAGTTCGTAATGTTCCTTATCCTCTTTCCAGAGGTGTCTGATGAATTCAAGGTCATGCCGGATTTTCTTTTCATCCTTGAGCTTGAACTGAAGGATAAGAACTAGGATACAGTTGAGCATGGAGTAGGAAAAAGTCACAATGAATGGTATTCGGTCTTTCTTTACGTTGCAGTACTCAACCATGATGGAATTGAGCATGACAGCAGAAACAAAGAAAAAAATCAGGAGAAGGAATAGCCAGTAATTGCTGATATAGAATTCTCCTCCCTTCTTATTCCGTCTAGCCAAGAGGAAATAGACGGCTAAATAAACAAGGAGATAGACCTGGACATAGATAGTAGCAGACACCCAATTGAATGACCAAGGTCCGTTTCCATAGATATTCAGAGAGGCTCCGCCATCAAGGGCAGTCGCAATCCTGATTAGCTGATGGATAGAGTAGGCAAGATGCTGTGTAGCATATCCAGCCCTTGTGCAGAAAAGAATATTCCTATAAGATTCGTCGAAGCAGAAAAAAAGGCCAAGTGAAGAGAAAATAGCTAAGATAAAGAACCTGACCGATTGATAATAAAACTTAGTGTAGATAACCGGAAACCCGAAAGCGACTCCGAATAGGACAAGAATAGCAATAGGAAGCCGATAGGCAAACCCTTGCTTCCGTCTTAAGGGAAGGACAAAAAGCCTCTCGGAGATCCTCAGTTCAAGCCTAAACCAGGCTTTATAAAAGAAAAGGGAGTTAATTTCGTACATCTTTTATCTAGTCTCCGGAAACGTAATCCGTAAAAGCCTTTGCAAATTCATTTTTCTGACTACGGGAAAGATAGATTTCTGTTTTCTTCCCATCGTTTAAGGTAACCTTGTTTCCGGCTAAAGAATAGACTCTCCGCAGATTAATCAGGGATGAAACCGAACCTGGTGCGAAGCCTCTTTTTAAAAAGTCTTCCTTGATTGAAGAGAGAGTCCCCCAGCAGGTATAGCTCTGTTCGTCCGTATGATAGATCAGCTTATGATTAATGACTTCAATAAAGGTAATCGACCGGATATCGACCTTGTAGAACTGTCCAAGGGAGTTAATCCTGACATCTCTCTCCCTGTCCCTATGTGCTTTCTTGATTGCCCGGATCCTCCTTGTCTCAAAGGATTCATAGGATACCGGCTTTGAAATATAGTCAAAGGCATCGACCGAATAGCCTTTGATGGCATACTGGCTAAGATTGGTAAGGAAGATCAATAGAACTTTGGTATCCCTCTTGCGTAACTGACAGGCTGTCTCAAATCCATTGATTCCAGGCCTTTCAATATCCCTAAAAACGATGTCGGCATCGGATTTATACTGGAAGAGGAAAGCAGACCCGGTTGGATAATGCCGGATATTAAAAACCGTGTTCTGTTCCTTGGAATACCGGTTCAGGTATCCAATCAGCTTCTCTTTGTCTTTTTCCTGGTCCTCGATAATGTCAATCGTTAGCATTTCAGTGTTCTTTATAATCAAATCCATTCGTTTTGTCAAACTAGAAAACGGCATAAATAAATTCGAAATAGGTTCGCCTCTCTGGAAAAAGAGAGGCGAACCATTCTTCTTTATTTCTTCGGTTTCTTATACTTCTCGAACGGGAAGAACGCGTAGAAGCCAAGACCAATTGTTGCAAGTCCGACCAGAACATCGAGACTGATCAGAACCGGTTGCCACCAGCTCTTGCTCTCGCCTTTCTGTGTGATGCCCGGAGCGACAAAGTATTCATCGTCTTCGCTCTTATAGTCTCTTGCATACTGATAAGTGGAAATGTAGGTATAGACATTATGCTTAAGGGCATTCTTCGCACAGGTCCTCTGTGTCGGATCATCCTTATTCAGAGGAGCACCGTTATTCTTCCTCGGATTGAGCCACCTGTCGTTTCCGGCAATAACTCCGCGAGGCGTATTCCTGATATTGTCTCCACTAGACCAGTCGGTCACAACTGAGCCTTTAAAGCCCCATTCGTTCCGGAGGATTTCGGTGCAGAGATCATAGCAGGCACCAGCCCAGACCGCACCAACCCGGTTAAAGGCGGTCCTAATCGCATTGGCTCCGTCTTTGACTGCAATCTCAAAGGGTTTCAGATAGAGTTCCCGAAGGGTCTGTTCCGTTAACCAGGTATCGACACCTTTTGGATTATCACCCTCTTCAGAGACTGCAAAGTGTTTCAGATAGCAGTATAATCCGCCGGATTTGGCGCCTTTAATGGTGGCAGAAGCCAGTTTTCCGCTGATAATCGGATCTTCGGAATAATATTCATAGTTCCGTCCGTTGAAGTTCGAACGGTGGAGATTGACGCCTGGCGCATACAATCCGTTGATACCGGATTTCTTTGCTTCAAAGGCCATAGACTTGCCAAGTTCATTGGCTAAAGAAACATTCCAGGTGCAACCGACAAGACATTCGGATGGATAGGAAGTCCAGGAAGAGGAATCCTCGGCAATCTTCTGTGTGTTCTGATTGAATCCGGAAGGTCCATCAAAGTCTAATGTCTTTGTCTTTCCAATCGATTCGATCGATGCTGATCCAAAACCGCTCTTCTCGACAAGGTTGCAGACATCGTCTTTGCTTGCCTGAGAAACAAGATCATCCCATTTCGGACTGTTGTAGTCACTCCTAAGCTCATCGACTAGGACATCATTGAACTTAAGTCCGGTTCCTTTGTCTAAATCGGCCGCGCTTGCCTTGCTTCCATCTTCCTTGGTCACAAGGTAAAGTCCTTTATCCTGACCAAAGGTCGGCCTTTCTTCGACATCTTCGGCATGGGATTGGTGGATGTGGGCTTTATCGACTTTGGCTTTATCGCTCGGCGTCTTTGCCGTCTTATCGACAAACGTAGCCACAAAGTCCTCACGGCTTAAATACGTTGCATTGATTCCGACATTGGAACCATCAAGATCGACCCTAGCATAGCTGTCATCCCCGGTGAAACGGTTGATGACATCATAATCCGTGACTGGATCCTTATCGAAATCAATGGTCTGTGAGATATGATAGTCAAAGACACTGCTCTGACCATTCTTCCTCTCTTTCGCATGATGGGAATCCGTCCGGAGTTCTAAGGTATAGTCGCCTTTATCGAGTTCGTATCCTTTGTGTCCGTCATTATTCTTGTCATAGCAGTCATAGCTTGCCCTAGAATAAGCAGAAACATTTAAGGTCCTTTCCTGGCTTTCACCTGGATTCAGGACACTAGTCTTAGCAAAATCACCTAAGGTAACACTCGATTTTTCGATTTCGCCTTCGATATAAGGAACCGTATAGTAAAGCTCAACGACATCCTTTCCAGGATAATCACCGGTATTGGTGACCTTGACTTTAACCTCAATAGAAGAATCCTTCTTGAGTTCGCTCTTTGTCGGAAGAGAGACACTTGTAACTTCCCAGTCAAAGCTCGTATAGCTAAGGCCATATCCGAAAGGATAAAGAACAGCAGAATCATATCCGTTCTCAAGACCAGAGAAGAAACCCATCTGATCCGCGGTTTCATACCAGCGGTATCCGATGTAGATGCCTTCCTGATAGACAATGGAACCACCAGTAGCGGATTTATCGCTGATCCGCCTATTGGCATAGGAAGGTTCACTCGTGTAATCATAGGCATAGGTATCAGCTAATTTTCCAGAAGGAGAAATCTTTTTGATTTCTTCGCTTCCGTCTTCTTTTTTCACTGTCTTCTGACCGGCTAACAGGTTTGCCACGCTCTCAGCGCCGCTGACTCCAGTCGGTCCACAATACAAAGCAGCCGAGATTTTATCATCCTTAAGGAAATCACACTGCCTATTATTGGTCGTATTCAGAAGGACAATGACCTTGGAGAAATTGTTTTTGACAATATCCAGCCTGTCCTCTTCTTTCTGACCAAGCTGAAGGTAGTTCCGGTCCTTGTCTTCTTTTCCGCTCCTATAATCCACGCTGGTGGTGGGAACTTCTCCGCAGTTCTCACCTGTGGCACGGGAAAGAACGACAATCGCCGTATCGGAAAAGGCTTTCGCGTTATTGATCATCGAATCCGAATAGATACTTTTATCTGGCTGGATAATTTTTCCGTTGGCATTCCTGCTGAGATAATCATCCTTGGTCGGAATGGCTTTCTTGTAGGCATCAATGATTTCCTTGTTGTACTCAAATCCTGCATTCTCAAGTCCTTTGAGAATTCCGATTCGTTTCTGCGGATCTGGTTTACAGGAACCAGAGCCGACACCGGTAAAGACCCAGGCGTTATCTAAAGCAGAATAGCCAAAAACATTGACTTTATTATTGGCATTGATATCTAAAGGAAGGGTATGGTTTTCGTTTTTCAGAAGAACCGTGCCATCCTCAGAGATTTTCTTCACTAACGAAGAGGACTTTAATTCCGTCTGTTCGTCAATAGTGTTTGCTCCGCTTCCGTTAAAGGCACCGTTGATGAAATCAACACCTAATACGCCATAACAGACCACATTGCCTGCGGCAATAGCAGCCGCTAAGACAGCAACGGAGAAAAAGGCTATTTTCCGTCCTAGTTTTTTCATTTTGTACCTCTTATTTTTCTAAGTCGATGACCGTCTGATAATTGCTGAACCAGTATTTTCCTTGAGCATCGGATGCTTCGAACTGACGTCCTTTGACAAAAATCTGGTTCTCATAGATAGAGAGATAGAGTCCTTGTCCTCCGCCATGTTCATAGTCTAGGTTCTTGTAAGAATGTCCTTGTCCGTTTCCTTCCCAGAGATAACCGACAGCTGCGGTATTGAAGAATGAAACATTGTCCTGAACAAGATAGGGTTGCTCACTTTCGAAACACCAATGGGAATGGGAAGAGAAGAATAAGATATTCTTAGATAAGGAAAGGATATCCCGGATTTCCTTTTCTTCTTTCTCACTGTATCCGTACCAAGTCTGATTCAGATTAGAAAGAGAACCGGAAACCGTATCACGGAGAGAGCCATGGGAGAAAATATAGATCGGTTTCCCTCTCTTATCCGCTTCGGTGACTTTTTCCCGCCTCCAGGATAACTGTTTTTCTCCTAAAGTACAGTCAGCACGGGTATTTCCGCCTAAGAGATTTGGAATCTTAGTAGTGCCAAGGAAAAGACAGGTCGATCCATTTAAATCCATGGAGAAATAGGGATTTTCGTTACCCGTCTTTGTTTCCCATAAGGAAAGGCGGTCCTGGTATTTCTTTTCCAGTTCCTTTTCGCTCCTTCCCTGATAGTATCCGTTTTCGCTTTGCCTGATGAACTCATGATTTCCAAGTCCGAGAGCAAGCTTCTTCCGGTCTTCTTCGGAATAGGATTCATAATAGGAATCAAAGAAGGAATCATAGTTTTCGGCTTTGGCTTCATCGACAATATCGCCATTGACGGCAATCAGAGACGTATCCGGACAGTTTTCCTTAATATCGGCAAAAGCTTTCTTAGAACGGCGGTAGAAACAAGGATTTTTCGGCGATATCTGCTCATCCGAAATGACCTGGAATTCATAAAGAAGCTTTTCCTGCTTCTTGTATTCGCTCCTGTCTTTGGTTGCTTTCTCTAAGATTTCTCCATCCTTGCCATAGCCAAGAAGCCAGAGCTTTGTGGCGTTAGAAGGAATCAAAGCATGGTCTTTGAAATCATACTCGTATTCATCTGCAGAGAGCTTATCCGTCTCATAGAGAGAGTCATAATCTTCAAAAGGAGCATTATCATCTCCCCATTTCAAGGAAAGAGAAGAGAATAAAGAATTACAGGAAAGATGAATCAGGGCAAGACCGGCAGCACAGTTTAGCTGCTCACTTTCATGATAATAGTCAAACGAAAAATGTTCTGCGACAAGATCCTCCTTCTTCGTAACTGAAGGAGAAGAAGTATTCTCGCTAGTCTTATCTTTACTGCCTTGCGGCAAGGATGCCGAAGAAGCACTTGGCTCCTTCTGGCATCCTGTCAACAAGGAGACAGACAAGAATAGGAGGAAGAAAGGTTTCTGTCTTTTCATCACTTGTTACTTACGTCCGCCGTAAATTCCAACATCATCCCAGATGCCGATATGAAGGGTATCGAAAACCGGATAACCGCCCTTGTCGTTCATGTAGTCATAGGACCTTAAGACAATCTTATACCTGCCTCCCGTTGCGGAAGAGACAAGAGGACGCTGAGAATTCGATTCTGATCCCTTAAGTTAAAGGTTCCGACACCGCCCTCTAAGGAAGAAGGATAGTACCAATAGAGAGAACCGGGCTGATTTTCTTCTACACTGTCGTCTTCCTTGTAAAGAGCCACCCAGTAATGACTCCAGTTGGCTTCATCTAAGACCTTATCGACAGTGACATTCCTCGGTTCATGGTTATCATCATCGAAATAGGTGTTACGGTCTGCCCAGAAGTTGACCTCATAGGCTTTTAAGGTTCCAGTGGAAGTAAGGGTAATGGAATCCCTTCCGCCATAGTAAGTATACGTGTTGTCGGTATAGTTCCTTGTCTCCCAGGCAATACGGTTCTTTCCTTTATGAAGCTTGATGGTTTCCGCGATTTCAAGATCAGAGAAGTTGTCTTTGACGCCTAAAGAAGAAGTTCCCTTGATGACATTCGGAGTCGAAACTATCGTACCATTGACCCATAAGTCACCAAGATTACCGACACTGATATCGGAAATAGCAGTTGTCGCATCAATATACGGAGAGGACCTACGAAGAGTGATGTTGACATAGCAGTCTTCTTCCGCTTCGATGCCATAGATGACCTTCGGAGATTCGGTCTTGTTATTGTAGATTTCCTTCTGGACCTGGAACTGCGGTTTTAATTCCACATACCCAACACCAGTTGCCGGTTTATCAAGATTGACAAGCTTCGTCGTTGCAGCTTCGGCCTCCAGTTTCAGTTCTTTCATCGGGGATGGTTCATCATTTAGGAAGGTCGTCCTTGCACCTTTGAAGTAGGAAACTTTGATGTAATCCAAAGCACCTAAGAACTCATAGCCTGTGAGTCTATCGCTGATAACGATATTGATTTCGTTCTTACCTTCGCTGAAGTCCACAAGGGAAGTAGTCCTATCGACATAGTTATTCTTCTTTGCGTTCTGGCTTGCTGCAAACTTCCAAGAGGATAAATCAACCTTGACGCCATTGATATAGATAGAAAGCAGCTTTTCGGCTTCTAATTCCTCGACACTTGCCGTGGCGCTCTTAAACGGAGCTGCAATACGGAGGGTGACTTTGCCTTTTGTCGCTTCAGTAAACTCAACCCCGTTCCTGATGTTCCTGTCGGCCTTGAATTCGACATGGTCAGCACCAGCTAAATCCCTCTTCGGGGTATTACTATCAACATAGACACGGGTATTGTTGTCTTCGACTTCAATCTTGGTTTCCTTCCTAATGACATCCGGGTCTGCACCTTCGGCTTCATTCGTGCCGCTGACCGCGGTTAAATCCGCTTTGGACCAGATTTTCAGGCAATCAATATTGCCAAAGCAGCCAATCGTGTAGTTATCGTACTTCGTCGTATCATAACGGTTCGATAAAACTAAGGTGATGACATTGAGTCCCTGTTTAAGTTCGATATCGCCAATCAGAATATCCTGGACGGCAAAGTAATCGGCACTGCTTAAGGTCTTATTGGTACCTTCGACATGGATTTTCTCGGTATCGATGACTTTTCCATTGACTTTGACGGTATAGAAATCTGCAAAATCAAAGGAGAGAGAATCCCAATACGGGAACCATCCAGAAGGTCCCATCCTACGGAGAGTCCTCGATGCCTTCTTATCTTCGGCAGAGGCGTTGATTCCCCAGATCAGACGATCACCTTTTTTGATAGAACCGACAACGCCGGTTCCGCTTAAGCGTTCATCTTCGACAGTCTCCGTCGTCCTAGAAGAGCCATCGGACTTGACAAGGTTAGCATCCTCGGCTTCGAAGATATTCTCAGAACGACCTTCTTCATCGGTTCCAAGAACGGTGAGCTTGGCCTCCGATTTCTTTGTCGCATTGGATTTGCTTCTTGCCGTGATGGTTGTTATACCTTTGGCTAAGCAGATAATCTTTCCGTTTTCGATCTTAGCGACAGCAACATCGCTCGAGGAAAGCGTAAATTCCTGGTTGGTGGCATTGGTCGGTTTGAATTTGACTTCGGCTGTGACTTCATCTCCTACCCGAGCCCTTTCCTTGCTGAGAGTCAGAAAGACTTCTTTGACCGCAATATTCTGAGCCTGAGTGTCACTTGCCGGTTTCTCGCTGTTTCCTTTTTCGCTGACATTCGAAGAAGGATTGACGGATTCACCTGGTTTCTCGCATGCAGCTAAAGATAGAGTGCAGAGCCTGCTGAGTGCGAATAATCGGAACGCTTTCTTTTTCATAAGATTCCTCCAATTTGTTTCTTATTCCGCGGCGTAACGCGGTAACGGTCATGATTTTAAGCGCTTTCAAAAACAGAATAACTCCTCAAACGTATTTGGTAAGAGTGATTTCGTACTTGGTTTATTCTAAAGGCTTGGCAGAAAAAATGAAGAAAAAAGATTTTCGGTTCAAAATAGTAATGTTTGCATTGACTAACCGATAACAAGATAGCTAAACTAAGGGGCTTTCTTCTTTTTTGTCAATTCTTATAGAAACGGAGGCTGTTTTTATGACTTGGTGGTTGTATCCAACCTATATTGTCGTTCTTGTTGCAAGGGTCTATCTCTCTAGGAAACTCGGTGACTTTGTCGATTTATTGGATAAGAAGACAAAAATATCAGGAGCCTTCTTAGGCGGTGTCAGGCTAGCTGGAGTAACAAGCTTGCCTGAGCTGTTCACTTCGATATCATCCGTCTTAAGGGTTCAAAATCCGTCCTTAGTCATCGGTGACATCCTAGGCTCGGATATCTTCGACCTGACAGTACTTCTGATTCTGACTCTCGTCTTCGCAAAGCACTTCTATCAGGCAAAAATCGATAAATTCCACATTACTTCCCTTTTGATCCTTATCGGAAGGTATATCTGTGCCCTCTATGCCGTCTTTGCTCCCAGCAATTGGCAGGTCAGGCTTGGTGATATCAACCTTAGGTCATTACTTGCTCTTGGCCTCTACGTCGTTGCCTTGATTCTTCAACCAAAAGAGACCGATGCTGAAAAAGAAGAAACCGATAATACTTGGTCCATCAAGAAGATTGTTACCTTATTCATCATTGCCTCTGTCTTATTAGTCGGTGCCTCCATCGGTATTACTTATCTGACCGATAGGATTTGCAAAGAAATCCCAAGCTTAAACGGAACTGTCGGCGGTGCTGTTCTCCTTGGCGTTGCGACTTCCATCCCTGAAATCATTTCTACGACACAGCTCTTCAAGAAGCGCAACTACAATGCGGGCTATGGAAACAGGATCGGTTCCTGCACCTTCAATTACTCCGTCATTGCCATTGCAGACCTCATCTCCTGGCATCAGATTCCTGGAAATGAAGCAGTAAGCGAACGTGGCATCTGGATTCTCGGAGATACGACCAATGGTTTCTCTTCCACGCAGTGGATTGTCTTATTCGGTCTAGGCGTTGCCGTTCTGACTCTTGGATTCGTCTTTCTCAAAAACAAAACCAAAGCCTTTAAAGGCATCAAGACTTCCTTCCTGTTTTCCGCCCTTTTCGCAGCTTCTGCCTTTACTCTTTACCTTCTCTCGCTCATTCTCTAATTCAATCAAAAACGGCCCTTCTGGAGCCGTTTTTGATTGTTAATTCATTCCTTAAAAAAGAGGCCGCTCACACAGCCTCTTTTTCATTATTTGCTTCCAGCCCTAAGGTTCCTGTCTTTGTCTTTTTTCTTCTTTTTGAAGTCGCTCTTACGGACGAAGATATCAATTAAGAGAAGAACAACTGCAATGATCCTAAAGACAACATTAAGGGATTTGTAGGATTTGAAGGCGAATTCGGAACTGCTAATCTGATAGTCGACAGAGTCATAGGTCACCTTGCCAGTGTTCTTAGTCAAGGAATAGAGAAGAGTCGAAGTCGACTCAGGGAACCTGTCATACTCCGAAGAGTAATCGAAGTTCAGCTGTCTTACTTCCGGATCATTCTTGACCGTTTCGACACTTCCGTCTTCTTTCGTCATATCATAGGAATAGGTAACCTCAACCTGGTAAAGTCCGACTTCACCAGTCTCTACTTCCGCAGAGAAGGTAGAGCCATCATACCTAAGATCATACTCTTTTACAATCTTTCCATCCGGAGACGTGACCTTGATATGAATCTTGGCATTCTTGTTCTTCTCAGCAGCAATGAAGCTGATAGAAGAAGTAACACCATGGTTTTCGTATTTCCTATCAAGAATAGAATTGATGTTACGAGTCGGAAGAGTCTCAGCAATCCTCTGTTTCCTGAACAGCTGACCGTTTTCGCTTTGACGGAAGGAATCCGTCCACGCAGTACCGAAATCCGAAGTGAAGGAAGCAACACGGCCCTTAGCATCTCCGATATCCCAGTAGGCATAGAGAGGGACAGTAGCAACAGCCGTAGAAGAATTGCCGCCATCCTCTTTCTCGTTTTCGTGCTTATAGGTTAAGGTAAGAATCGTATTAGCGGATTTTTTCGTACGAACGAAGTTATAACCATCAATGGAAGGAAGATTTTCGATACCTTTAACAGAATCATCCTTGGTATCAACAATTCTAACTTCAGAAGCTTCTTGGATTGTCTTTTCATTGACATCCGTAACAACCGAGGTGACCATGACATCAACCAAGCTAGCAGCGGTCTTACAATAATAGTAAGTTCCTTCACCGGCTTTAGCTAATGTCTTCAACAGAGAAGTGCCAGAGGAATTCGAGATGTTGATGAAAGAGCAGATAATATTGTCTGCATACCTTCCTTGAACAAGCTTCTTCAAGGTGCTGGTGCTATCAAACGGATCACCATCGGACAAGGTGATGACAAACTTGTTTTCGGTCGGAGAATTCTTCAGCTGCTGATGTGCGGCTTTTAGTCCGCCAGCCCTGACAGTTCCGCCTTCCGATTTGATCTTTGTGATACTCTTAAGGACCGATTCTTTGTTCTTGACAGAAGTCAGAGGACTAACGATTTTAGTGTTATCAGAGAAAGTAACAATTGAAATATAATCTCGTTCATTGAGCTTGCTAAGAATCGCCTTAGCACCTTCTTTTGCCTTCTTCAAACGATTGTCGCTTTCCCTAGAACCAGAGTTATCAATGACAAGGACAATTGCTTTACCCTCATCGGATTCACTCTGAATCGGAAGCCTGGCATTATAGTCCGAGAGATAGTCGCCTTTGGCAGCGCCTGCAAAGACCGAACCAAGGGTAAGAAGACTCTTTCCATAATCCTTCACCGCAGTTTCAAGGTTCGCAACGAACTGTTCCGGTTCATCTAAGTCTTCCCTATTGACGTTATTCAGGATGATTTCATCATACTTGATAAGGTCAGTAATGTTATAAGGAACACTAGCCGTGCCACAAGAAGAGAACTTAGCATTTGCAGGGAACGAAGCCTGAAGATTATCTAAGGCATAGGGATCATCGCTGATGTAAAGGACATTGTAGTGATCCGAAATTTCCTGGGTGAAAGATCTCTTATTATTTTCTTCGAAGGTATCGCTCCTACCAGAAATAGAGACTTCATAACGGAACGTACCAGCTTTATCGGCTGAAATATCGAACGTATAGACGTTGATACCTTTGTTGCAAGGCTCATTTTTCCTTTGAGCAACCTGCTTTCCATCACAGACAAGAGTAAGAGTCAGAAGTCCGCCTTTTTTCGATTTGACAGAGACTTTGACCTTCTGGTCTTTGCCGATGTAGCAACGATCGGTGTAATCAAGACCAGTGATAGCGACTTCATCAAATTCCGGCTGACTCCTAGAAATAGCATCAATCTGAACCGAATCAGCAGTCAGCTGGTCTAATGCTTCAATGGCGGAGCCATCCGTCTCAAGTCCATCGCTCCTGATAATCCTACGACGGACAGCACTATCTTTCGAATAGAGGCTATCAGCATAGAGAAGCGCGGATTTTAAGTCAGTGGCAGAGTTATCGAAGCTCGAATCATCTTCGAAATACTTCAGAATATCCTTCGATTTATACTTGCTGCCGATATTGGTGACGACTTCCTGGTCTTTTGCAAAGGCAACAACACCGATTTTGGTACCATCGACTTTGCCAGCCTGCGCATAGACGTCATTAATCAACTTTTCAATCTGATGTCCATTGTTGAATTCGCTCTTAGAGCAATCAGCAAGGACAATTAATTCCGTTGTCGAACTGGATTTGACATACTGAATATCGACAAAGGCCAAAGTAAGCCTAACGGACCTGACAAGATGGAGAATAAGAGAGATGATGTTCTTAATTCGATACCGCTTGTATTTCGGAATCACGAAGAAGCCGAGGAGAACAAGTCCAACAAGAGGAATCAAGATGAAGAACAAGTATGGATTTTCAATTCTAGTATTGTTCACGTGCATATAGGAACCAATCGGCGACAAAGAAGACAGCAGCTGCAATTGCGACAGGAAGTATCGAGTCGAAAATGCCGTTTACCGTCGATGCATCCGGATTCTTAACAATCTGATAGGCGTTAGAATCCTCGGCGAGTGGATTTCCTTCCTCCTTTGGGTATTTGACGTACCTATAAACTTCCTTACCAGTCTTATCCGTATTCACGGTAGTAAGGACATAGGTACCGACCTCATCAAATTCATAGCTGAGGTATTGGCTTGTTCCTTTGACAATCGGAACTGCAGTTCCGTCTGGACGTTTCATCGTCCTAGTCTCGACTTCATCTCCCGTATTGATAGCAAGGGTATCTCCAACCGTATAGCTGAATTTATCTAATAAGGACGGATGGGAGAACTGTACCAGGTTACGAGTCAGTGGTAAGAAATCATAGGTCACAGGCATGCTAGAACTCTGTAACGGGAAGGAGAAGATAACTTCGCGCTGGCCGTAGGAAGTCTTGCCAGCGAAGATCATAGGAACATTCTTATAAGCCAGAATGGTTGTAAAGTCATCTTCCAGCGTATAACGAGAATAATAACTGACGAGAACATCTTTTTTGGCAAGGTTCTTAGTAAGCTGCTGATAAGTCAGACTATTGTCGTTATCCGTATAGGTGCATGTGAATCCATTTTCAGAATTCGAATAGGAATTGAGATAGGTGAAACCAGTATCGGTAACATCTTGATTCGGAGAAATGAACCAAATAGCACCATCGGTCGGAAGTTTTTTCGGAGAAACACAATCGAAGACGTAGATATCGTATCCGCTCGTAGTATTGAAAGCAGCAGGAGAAACAACTGTGCAATCAACACCCCAGGCTTTGAATGCCGTACTGAGAAAACGCGGTTGATTACTGACTAAAAGGACACTAGCCTGCCTATCGTTCTTTTCATTGTAGAAAGTGTAGGAATTGTCGTCTTCAAGGCAGTCTACATAACCTTTCTTCTTCTCGTTGTAGTCTTCATCAATGGTACAGGTAATGGACTCGATAGGATCATCATACTTGAAACCATATCCACTGGAATACTCAAGGCCAGCTGAAACTGCTGTAACAGTGGCAACCGAACCTAAATCCTTGCCGTTAATGGCAAAGCGGATACGGAACCTAGCATTGTCATGATCATAGCAGACATAAGTCGGAGTAATGACAATGTTCGTGCCATGTTCAGGATCGTCCTTGTTCTCATATTTGACATCGGTGATAGCATAATTGGTCTGCTTATCGTTGTAATAACTCCTAAGATGGATATTGTCATCACAAGTGACTTTCTTATCCGTGGCGAGATAGACATCGCTACCGCTACCAGAAGAAACTAACTTCTGTGCTAAGGAAATTGAATCCTTAATCTCATTGGTAGCGTAAGAACAATTGACAGTATCCCTGTACTTTTCGAACCTTGTAACGTCCTGGATACCTTCACAAACCGTTTTGGGTTCCCCAGAATCCGTGACAATTAAAGTAAAAGTAGAACCTTTCTTTGCAGCATGGACTTTCTTTAGAATGTCTTCTTTAGCTACTTCGAATTTGGTCTCTTTCCCATCATAGCCAGTTCCTTCCCTCTTCCTGTTCCTGCTAGCAGAACCATCCAGGACGAAGACCCTGTTTTCTGCTTGTCCTTTCAGACTCAGAATCGGATGGGCAAGAGTGACAGCCATGAAGGCAATAGCAAACATCTGAACAAAGAGAGCAATCAGGTTTTCCCTGGAATGGAACGGATTCCGTTTCTTAAGGAATTTCTGACTGAGCTCCCAAAGGTAGGTTGACGGCGCAGTCGCTTCTTTATAACGGTTCCGTAAGATGTAAATGAGAATAAGAACCGGAATGGCAAGAAGGACCAAGAGAGCATATGGATATTGGAAACTCATTCGATAACCCCCCTAGATAACCTCTTATTTAAGAACACCTCTTTCAAAGGTTCGTCGGTGGAACAGAAGATATAGTCGGCTTCTCGGGAAAGACAGAAATTCTTGATTTTATCCTGGACAAACTTCAAGGCCTTTTGATAGGCGTTGATTACATCACGGCTGATGTTATCCTTGAAGAAACGATCATCTTTTTCCGAATCATGAATGATCCTTTTTCCACGGAACTGCGGATGAACTTCCTCATCGCCGAGAATCTGGATGCACCTGACATCGCGGCGTTTGTTTCTAAGATAATCAACAGCATCGGTAAAGTTGCTGTCGGAACAGAAATCCGAGATGATAATGCTCTTTCCATCTCCATAGCCGACAGTCGAACGGACAATAGCATCCGAGATACTCGATTCTCCGTCAAACTTGATCTTGTTGAGCTGGTTGATGGAACTCCTGTAACTATCTTTACCGACTAAGTTTTCGATAATCGGTTCTGCATAGTTGCCTTTTAAGGCATAGATTGTTACCTTGTCCCTATCGGAAACAGACCTGAAAGCAAGGGTGGATGCAATCTTAAGAGCCATCTCGTCTTTGTTGAAGAAGCTCCTGGAACGACTCGTATCAATGTAGATACGGGTATGCCTCTGACGTTCATCGAGATAAAGCTTTAAGTACCTCTTCTCGAATTTACCGTAAAGGTTCCAGTCGATTTTCGTGACATCATCCCCTTCGATATAGTCACGATAATCAGCGAATTCGCAGGAAGAACCATATTTTTTGGATTTGTGGTTTCCACCGAAAAGACCGGCGACGTTGTCCTTGACAGCCAACGTAAATTGCTCGATTTGCTGGAGAAATTGTTCGTCGATCGCTTGTTTCATATTGGGTTACTTGTTCTTTCTGTTTTCCTTAATGAGAAGACCGATAACTTTATCAATCGTCAGGCCTTCGTTGATTGCATTGTAGTTGATTTTGATACGATGACGGAGAACCGGATAAGCAAGGGCATCAATATCATCGTAAGAAACGTTATAGTTGCCATGGATCAAGGCACGGATCTTGGAACCAGTGATTAAAGCCTGAGCAGCACGAGGAGATGCACCATAACGGATGTACTTCTTGGCAACCTCACCGCCTTCGTCTAATTCCGGATGGGTGTGAGAGACAAGGTTCCTAGCATAGTCCAAGACTTCCGGAATGACCGGGACCTCCTGAGCAAGCTTACGCCTTTCCCTGATCCTAGGTCCATCAACAACCTTCGTAGCATTTTCGTTCCTGTTCTTCTGAGTCCTGTTGACGATGTCGCCAAGTTCCTTAGCAGACGGGAAGGACATGATGACCTTGAACCTGAAACGGTCCATCTGAGCTTCCGGAAGCGGATAAGTACCATCCTGCTCAATCGGGTTCTCGGTTGCGAGAACGAAGAACGGCTCAGCCATCTGATAAGTGACGCCCGAGACAGTGACTTTGTGTTCCTGCCTGACCTCAAGCCTTGCAGACTGGGTCTTCGGAGTAGCACGGTTGATTTCATCGGCTAAGATAATCTGAGCGAAGATAGGACCCTTCTGGAACGTTGTGACCAAGTTGCCGTTCTCATCTTTACGAATGATATTGGCACCGGTGACATCGTTAGGCATAAGATCTGGTGTGAACTGAATACGGCTGAACGGAAGGTTCAGGGCTTGTCCTAAAGAACGGACAAGACGGGTTTTACCAGTTCCAGGGACACCTTCCAGGAGAACGTTACCACCCGAGATGACAGCGATGATGACCGCATCTAAGACTTCTTCCTGACCGATGATATCCTTATGGAGCTCGGTTTTGATTTTCGTAACGGAATCACTGAAATTCTTAATAAGCTGCTCGTTTTCCATTTTCTGTATATATCCTTTGTAAATTAGAAACCAGTTTTCAGATTCGGCTCAGATTACGGATTATTCTTATTATGATCGCCATATAACTCATCGAAGTAATCTTTCAAGGCAGCATTGATATCGTCATCACCATTTTGGTCGCAATCGTCCTGAGCATCGCCGTTGCTTCCATCGATGACATCACCATACTTGGTGTCGCCTTGGTCGGTATAGACATGATCATTGCCTGGATATTTGACGCTGCCATCGCCTCCACCAGCGCCCTCACCGGTCTGATCACCATCTTGGACACCGTTTCCACCGCCGGAACCGCTGCTTCCATTATCGCCCTTATCTCCGCTGTTGCCTTGGTCGCCTTTGTCACCAGAGCCCTGTTCACCAGAACCTTGCTCTCCGGAACCGCCCTCGCCTTCGCCAGAGCCTTGTTCACCGGAGCCTTGTTCACCAGAACCACCTTGGCCTTCGCCAGAACCTTGTTCACCAGAGCCTTCCTGATCTCCGCTGTTTCCGTTCTGACCGTTCTGAGTCGGATCTTTCATCTGATCAAGAGCATCTTTAGCAGTCTCACCAGCAGCCTGGTTTTTATTCTGCTGATTGATAGAGTCGTTGATGTCCTTGTTGGCTTCATCAATGTCTTTGTCGAGATTATCTTTGGTCTGATCAGAAGTATCCTGTCCTTTGTCGAGATTCTTTTGTAATTCGTCTGCCTCTTTATCAAACTCATCTGCGAGTTTCTTAAGGGCATCACGAAGCGGATCCCCTTCCGGAATCTGAGAATTCTCTAAGGCTTTTCGGATTTCAGCAGCAATAGCATGAAGCTTATCAACAAGCTTCTGACCGTTTAGTTCATTGATTTCGTCTTTCAGAAGGCCTAAGGCAATCGTGATTTTATCTTCATCGCCTGCTTTAATAGCTTCTCCAAGAAGCTTTAAGGCATCATCGTCACTATTGACGAGCTCATCACCGATTTCGTCTTTGGAGTTGGCGTCATCGACAATCTTGTCAATGTCATCCTTACCGGCTTCCACAATATCATTACGCTTGTTTTCATCCGTCTCGCCGTCAAGATCGTTTTGGACACGATCGATGATTTGATCGATTTTATCGTTCACATCCGTATCTGGATCGATATCGTCGATATCTTCTTTGGCGTTACTAGCAATGACATGGACGATGGAATCAACGGAACCAATATTAGAAGAGTTGATTGGATCCTTGATATGGGAAGGGAACTGGTCAATATTCGGCATGAAGAAGGAACCAGCGAAGAGACCAGCAGCGACAACAAGAACTGGAATGGTAACACTAGCCAGTTTCCTCTGAACAGCTTTGACTGGTTTCTCATCCAGCTTGACCGTTGCATCTTCACGCTGTTTGTTCAGAATCACTCCATCTTTGCCTTCAAATTCAACCCTGGTCGAAACCTTTTCCTGAAGGTTAAGTTCTTTATCAAGACGGGCTGCAATTTTCTTGTCAGTCGGTTTCTTGATGAAGTAAGCAGCAGCTAAGGCAGTGGCTAAACCAGCTGCGGTTGCGATTGGAGCTGCATAGACCATCGCGGAAGGATTGGCAAATCTGCAGGCTGCAATTGAGATAGCGGCGCCAGCTAAGCCACCGGCAACACCGAAGAGCAAGGATTTGATCCTATGTTCACGAAGCAGCTTTTTCTTGAAACGAGCGAACCCTTCGTTTTTTTCATAATTTTTGACTTCTTTGTTTTTCATATTCGATACCTCCTGACTGGTTTCAAAACAGATAAATGGAATAAATAACGTAGTTTTTGAAACGACTGCAAGAAATTTTAATTTGTTTTTTTATTTTTATAAAATCTGCAAAAAACTGAGATTTTGTCTTATTTTTTCATTTTTATTAGATAAGAGGGGTATTTTTTTAAAAAAATGCTATTTTTTTGATAGTTTTCATTCGAAATATTTAAAATATTTCTTTCTGTAAGCGGTTCCAATTAGAAGAAAGCCAGAATTTTTATTTTTTTTGGACTATTTTTCTGCAATTTTCTTTCTCGTTTTGTGATTCTTTGATCTTGTCATCTTTTTCCGTCATTCTTTCTTCTTTTTGCTTTTGTTTATCCTTAATTCTTTCTATAATAAAATAACTAACGGAGGAATCTGACTATGGATAACTACTTAGATGCAAAGAAGAATTTGAAAAGCCATCTGACCAGTGCAGAAATGGCGCTCAGGATTAAGGATTATAAGGAAGCTTATTTAGATTATCTTGCAGCGGGTGAAGATTCCGCTTTATTAGCCACTCTTACTTTAGATAAGAAAGAAAGCGAGATGGCTAGGAAACTAAGTGAAGAATATAAAGCCAGTGGAGAAGAATGCTTGTCTAAGCTGCATCTCTCTCCAGCGGAAAAGGAGAAGCTCAAACCCCGTAAGAAGCCGAAGGGTTTCTGCGAATTCATCGGCAGGGATGATATCAAGGAATACCTTACTAAGAATATTGTTGAGCCTTGGAAGAATGGAACCTACCCAGAAAAGGAATCCTTAGGTCTTTTAATTTATGGTCCGAACGGATGTGCAAAATCCGTTCTTGTCCAATCGCTTGTCCACGAGCTCGGTGCAACCGAATATTATGTCGAGCCTAGGGAAAACTTCTCTGTTTATAACGCAAGGAATGTTCTCTCCCACTGGGATGCCTTATTAAAGAAAGCGGAAGAGAAGAACAATATAGTCTTCTTTTTCACCCATGCAGAAGCTTATTTCCCGAAAGGTGACGATGAAGAAAGTAAAAAGACTGTCAAGAGGTTCTATTCCATTCTGAATAAAGAAAGGAAGAAGATCCGTTCTAAGAAGTTGAATATTCTTTTCGTTCTTGGAACCTCTGTTCCAGAAAAAGTCGATGTTTCCATCTTCGAAAAGAAATTCCTTCATCCTGTTCTGTTCACCGATATTATCCGTATCCACCATCCGAATACTTTTACCCGTAAGGAAAGGAGGAAGGAACGTCTTGCCAATGTTGACATCGAAGACGCTACCCTTCTTGATGACCTTGCCAAAGCCACACATGGGTTCGTTTCTAAGAAAGTCTCGGATGTCTGCCGTTCTTTAAATAAGAGGGCAAACATCTATCAGGGTGACAGAGTCACTCCGCTCTTAACAAGAGAGAGGGCAGAAAAAGTAAGGAAAGATCATCCTTATGTTCCAGACACCACCTATGAAGAAGGTGCCGAAGAATTCGAGAAGAGTCTTCCTTCGAATATTAAGGTTTTCGGAAAGTAATCAAAAGGCAGCCTGTCTCATCGGGCTGCCTTTTTCAGATTATACAAGTCTGTTTAGTTTTCGCTCTTCCTTAGTATCCTGTTGAGAAAGATATCGTCTTTCCGCCTAGGGGTCACTGTCTTCTTCCTGACTTTGATTTTAAAAGGAAACTCTTGAATATCTTGATCCGTAAGATAGGTAAAGTAACGCCCTCTCTTATCGTAGCCGTCTTTTTTCGGTGTGCATTTCCTGGAAAGAAAGAGAACGCCATCCTTTTTTAGATAGGAAAGAAACTTCTTTATGGTTGGATAGATATCTTCTCTTTTTAGATGATGCAAGGAAGCAAGAGCATAGATAAGGTCATAGGAATGGGATGGCACAAATTCTATCCTGTCTGCCTGATAACAGGTGAGGCCTTTTTTCTTGGCGTCTATTACGAAAGGAAGAGAAGTATCAATTCCCTCCACGTCATAACCAAGGGACTTAAAATAAAGCCTGTCGCGTCCCGATCCGAATCCGACATCTAAGACGGAGAGCTTGCCCTTAGGGAGATAAGGTCTTAGGAAAGAATAAACAGAACTCCTATCGGCATTCCTTGTTTCTTCTTCGTAGGCTTTCGCGTTCTTAGTGTAATAGTCTTCCATTATTCCTCCTCATCCTCTTCCTTTGGATAAGCTTTGACTAAGCAAAGATCGACGGTATACTGGGTCGTCTTCTTCACACTGATAATAAGATTTTTATAAGATATGACATCACCGACTTTCGCAAAACGTTCCAGTTCATTGTTAATGAAACCAGAAAGGGTAGAATAGTCATCTTTCAGCTCATCAGGATCAAGTCCAAAGAAATCAAGGAAGTCGTCGATATTGATATTACCACGGACAAGATAAAGATCTTTTTCCTTCAAGGGACGGATCCTCGTCTCTACTTCATCGCTTTCATCCCAGATTTCACCGACAACTTCTTCGAGGATATCTTCCCTGGTAATAATACCTTCCGTTCCTCCATATTCATCACGGACAACTAAGATGTGTTCCTTCTTTTCCTTCCTAAGTTCCATCGCCTGAGAAATCACCCTAGTCCGTGGAACCGAGGAAATCGGCTGAATCAATTTCTTATAGTCCTTATCATTCTCAATCAAGGCCTGAAGAAGCTTCTTCCTTGGAATATATCCGACAATATGATCTAAGTCATGGGCAAAGACAATGACTCTGGAATAACGGAAACGATCTGGGTTCACTAAGAACTTAGACCTGTCTCTTTCCAAATCAATGCCGATGATTTTGACTCTTGGAGTCCTGACTTCATAGCAGGCGGTATCCTTGAATTCAATGGAATTATGAAGAAGTTCACTCTTGTCGCTATCGAAAATACCTTCTTTCTGAATCGCATCGACCCTGTTATCAAGCTCATCATCGGAAGCCGTTAAATCAACCTTAGGCTGTCTTCTTGTCAACAGGAAAACAATTCCTTGGTCCCTCTTTGTCACTAAGAAGACAAAGGGGAAGAAGATAATTCTCAGAACTTTGACAAAGTAAGAAAAAAACTTAGAGAAGCCAAAGGAATTCGTCTTAGCCAAGGCTTTTGGAGAAATTTCACCAAAGATGAGCAGGATAATAAGAAGTATCCTAGACCTTACAAAGCTGCCAATGCTTCCCATCACCGGTTCCAATAGGTCCTTCGATAAAAGAGAAGCAAGAGAGGAAGCAAGAATGTTAACAAAATCGTTTCCGAAAAGAACCGTAGCAATGGTTTTGTCGTATTCATTGGCAAACTTCAGAGCGAGCTTTCCACTTTTTGTTTCATCCTTTTCAAGCCGAGTGATTCGAACAGAAGAATAAGCCCTATCGATGGCAGAGAACCTTCCAGAGAAGACAATCAAGATAACGATAAGGACAAGATAGAGAATATCCCTAGGCTTCATGTGATTTGGTTCCTTTCTCGCTAATGGTACCGACAAGCTCTTCTAGGACATCTTCGGTCGTAATCCTTCCAAGAAGCGTTTCTTTTTCGTAAACCAAAGCGATTTCCGTATGATGGGAGCGGAAACCATCAAGTACATCATCCATCCTAATATTCCGTGAAACAATGAATGGTTTATCTAAGACAGAGGCAACTTTCCTATTTGGGTTTTCATAATAAGCAGCTAAGAATTTCTTAACTACCAGGATTCCGACAATCTTATCCTGCGTTCGGAAATACATTGGAATACGGCTATAGGGAACCTTGTAGACAATCTGTAGAAGCTTTTTCGCGGTCCTTCCTTCTAAGTTGATCGTGAACCTCTTCTTTTTCGGAGTGAAGACCTTTTCAACAGAAGTATCCGTGAAATCAAATCCGGCCTGAATTAAATCGGTCTCGTTTTCCTCTAAGGCACCTTGTTCTTCGTTGTTTTCAAGAACCGAATTAAAGTCATCCTCGGTCAGTTCTGGCTCTTCTTTCTTTGGAAAAAGGAAGGAGACTCCTTTACTGATACCATAAAAAACAATGGTCAAAGGGGCAAAAAGAATCAAGAAGAAAGCAAGCGGATAAGAAATTATCCGAGCCGATAAATCCGGGATTCGTTTTCCAAGCCTCTTAGGAAGAGTTTCCCCAAAGGCATAGACAATCAGGGTCACAATGACAGAGCCAATCAAGGAAGTGTAGAATTCATCCCTTGTGGCAGGAAACACTTTCAGGAAAAGAAAAGTCGACACAAAAGAAAGGCCAACGTTTACAGCATTATTTCCAATTAAGATTCCGACTAGCGCAGAATCAAAATGACGAATAAAGAAATATACGAGCTTAGCAGCTTTCTTTCCATCTTCGGCTTCTGCCTGAAAACGATACTTGTTCGCACTGGTAAGGCTCGTCTCAGCTAAGCAAAAGAAGAACGAAAGGAAAAGAAAAACAAAGGAAGAGATTAGGAACAAAAGACTTTTACTGTCCAATTCGGTAACACCTCAGCTAATTATTATATAAGGTAAATAAAAACAAATAAAGATAGCCATTTTGAGAAGAATACTCATTAAAAATAATTTTCTGTAAATTCCATTCAATGGTCTGCTTCAAGAAAGAAAATTGGCGTGAGAAAGAAAAACAATATGTCTAAACGGAATTTATGAATTTCTTATAGAGAAGCCGAAAGATTTATTCCTTATCAAAGAACTTAGTTTCTTTTTAAAGCGCTTTCTTTAACGATTTTATATTTCAGCATTTTTTCTTTTTGTTTCTGCAATTATTTCTGTTTTTTGTTGAAATCTATAACTATTTCTATGATTTACAAAGAATGATATTTAATGGGAACCGCTTACATTTCTTCCAAATAATTTCTAGTTTTTTATTATTAAAAGTAAAAACAATAATTGTTTTATAAATTTTCTATGAAAATAGAACAAAAAGTTGAAATTTTTGATGAAAAGTTGATAAAACTGACGAAAAAGACAAAAAAAATCTTTTTATCCACCTCTTTAAGCTCTGCATTATTTTATTCTACAGGAGGCAACAACCTACATGAAAAAGAAAACATTGACGTTATTAGCTCTGACAGCCTTGTTCTTAACAGGCTGCAACACAGGCAAGACATCCGAATCAGAAACCAATCCGAAAAGCGACACAGCTTCCGAAAAGGAAGCCATTCCGGAGGACACTGCAAAAGCAACCGAAGCTCCAGCAACTGATGTCTCAGAAGTACCAAAAGAGACAGCAACAGCAACACAAGGAGGAAGTGCGACTTTAGAAAACACAGGAGAAACCGCTGGATCCGCTGAAGAGTCTTCCGTATCACCTTCCGTAGATCTAACCGCTGCCTGGCCGCAGAAAGTAAAGACATTCTTGATGGAAAATCTCGGTGGTCAGCTTATTCCCTATGTCAATTTAGGAAAGTCAACATCCCTAGAGTATGAAATCGTCGAGCCGTCTTATGATAACGACTATGAAGTATATCACCTCGAGATTTCAGGAACAGTTGAATATTCAGCAACCTTGGCCAACACATTCCAGCAGGACTATACTGCCTCTGGATATACCGTCACCGGAACCAGCACGAAGAAAGTGGCTAAGAACGCTGCAGCAAATCTGACCGTTTCCTTAGTCAATGATACTGATTTAGACGAAGCCGTATTGCATGTGGCTTATGATGAGCCCTATGATGCAAGCAAGAGGACAACTTATCCATCCGAAGTCCAATCCGAGTTCTCAACAATATTCGGTTCTCATGCCAGTGATATCCCTCTTGTCTATCTTGGAACCACAACTCCGACTTATGAAGAGACAACAAGCGGAAATAGTACCGGAGTCATTGTCAAAGGCCGGAAATGGAACGACCTGATTCTTACAGATACGAAGACAACTTTAACGAATGCTGGTTTCGATACTTCAACAAGCACGACAAGTGTAATTATTGGTACTAAGACCTTCTCCGATCAATATGAGATGACAATCACAATTGAAAAAGGGAGTAGCTACAATACAGGTAATTATCCAAAGAGGACCATAACTAGGAAGGAACCTTTCGATGCATCTGGTTTTACTGCCTGGCCTCAGGATATACTCGATAGGGTCGATGACTTCTATGATGGACACACTCTCCCAGTCATTTATTTAGGTACCACTTCTCCAATCGTCTCTTATCAGAGTCAATCCCTTGGTGAGTTCGATGTCAAAGGCGGCGCCTGGGATGCTCGTATCCGTTCTCTTGCCTTGACTTCTCTTTCTACCACCTATGGTTATACGGAAGATACAGCCGCAGAAGCTAGCAGTTATCATACCGATGTTTTGATTAGGACAAAAACGGAAACCGATGGGTGCACGTTAAGAATCGAGCTTTATAGCTATTCCGGATCAGCCTTAGTCGAGTTCCATTGCGTAGCAGGATTCGGGGATCCTTCTAGTCAGACCGACTGGTCACAAGACGTAAAGGATGCCTTCGATACCTATTGTAACGGCATCTATCCTCCCTTTATTTACTTAGGAAAGAGCGTCTCGGTTAATAGTTATTTTTGCGAACAGAACAGAGTTGAGCTTAATGGTCAAACCTGGGATGATGTAGCAAGAAGCAACGCTTTAACCGTTCTTACCGCTAAGGGATGGACCGAAGATACTGCTGCTGAAACCAGTTCCTATTATGACAATATTCTTATCAGGAATTCTCCAGTCGATGAGACAAACTATGTCAAGTGGCAAATTAAGCTTTATAAATACAATGGAAAAGTAGATTGTGAATTCATAAGGTCTGCTGCCTACAATAAAAACAATACCGATACTAGCTACCCGCAGGATGTATTGGATGACATCAGTGATAACCTCAATGGCGAGACACTTCCTTATGTCTATCTGGGAACTAATGCACCTACCACAAGCTGGAGTTCTTATTCGAGCCAGCTCACCATTACAGGTGAAGCCTGGGATAATGAAATCATCACAAAGGCGAAGACTGCTTATTCTGCTGCTGGTTGGACAGAAGAAACCGGCGCAACGACTGAAGCGGTAACCTTTACAAAGAAAGACGACAAAGGTTACTTCTCGGCTACCTTTGGAAAGAATTATTCCGATAAACCGAAGATTGAAGTTTCCTATATTCCTTGGACTACAGAAACGGATTATACCGATGCTGTTAAGACTGAACTCAGCACTTATAGGAATAATGTTACAACACTACCGTTTGTCTTCCTTGGCGATGATACCGCTCTTACCACTACAAAGAAGGATGGCGCAATCGTCATATCGGGAAATATCAAGAAGAACACGGCCTTAGAAAAGTTATTCATTAAGGCCTACACCGATGCTGGATGGACCGAAGATTCTACGATCTCCTCTGGAAAATGCAGGACACTAGAAAAAGATGGATATACTTTCACGGCCACATTTAACAATAACACTTACACTTCTAGCGGCTATGTCGCTGATATCACTGTTAAGGCAATTCCTCCGTACAATTACTCTGACTTTGCATCTAGGAGTTACTCCGACGATGAAAAGACCTTAATCAAATCTGCGCTTGGAAATAATAGGATTCCGCTCCTCTATCTTGGAACAAAGACACCAACCATCACACAGGGAACCTATTCGAGCTCTTATTCCGCTGGCATTAAGATTACGGGTTCGAAATGGAATGATGATAGGCTGAAAGACAACAAGCCTCTCTTAGAAGCCGCTGGGTTCACAGTCAGTGAGATTAAAGAAGACGATAGCTATGGTCACTTCGTCGGTTACCGTACTGCAGCCGCTCTCCAAGGCTATAAAGCACTTGGAACAACTCCTGCTGATGGTTACATCCGTTTCATCTTAACCCGTGATGATGCCACTATTAATAAGAGCAATGCAATTGCAGTCTTCTTCTATGATGCACCCGAAACCATTGATGACGGAACAGCTACAACAACAAAATGGAACGAAGATGCAACAAATGTTGCATTAAGGCAGAGCAAACTTGGTGGAACAACTCTTCCGTTCAGGGATCTTGGAACTGTTACTAGGAAAGCCACTACAGCTGGCGATGGAATCAATAGGTCCTGCAAGTTCACAAATGTCACCAATCTTCAGCCTTATGCTAGGAACGCAATTGAAAAGCTGAAAGCCTTCGATCCGACATTGAAGAATACAAATCTTGACTTAAGCTACGATAATCAGGGAAGGAAAGGTGTCTGGATTGGATCTGCTGCTGATGGAAACCGTTTGACTTACAAAGTTACTGTCTTATCCACAAGGATCATTGAAGTCACTTATAGCGAGTGCTTCAATCCAAGGCCGGAAACGGATTGGCAGGCTGAAGTCAAAGCCGCAAGGCAAGAACAGCTTGGCGGACATGTCATTCCTTACTTCTCTATCGGAACGAAGAATTACAAACTCACCAAGGGAACCAATACAGTTACTTTGACCGGTAAGACCTGGGATGATTCCATCTTCTCCATTGTCGAAGCAAGCTTAGCCTCTGATACTTCTCTCAAATGGACAAGCGTTGATAACGGAAAAGACCTCCTTCTTGCCAAAGCAGAAGCAAGCGATGGTACACTCTACATTCAGCTCACAGAGAATAGTACCGGCAACCCAGTCTGCAAGTTCTCCTACACTCCTAAGCAATCCGCATAGTCGAATCACGTCAAAAGAAACCCTGTTCTTTTCTAGGACAGGGTTTTCTCTTATATCGATGTATTTTTAAACCAAATAAAAAGTTGGTATTCTAACTCAATCCTGAATCATCTTATATTCCGTGAACACTTCATACTCTATTCAAGCAAAAAGCCTCCCCTAAAAAGGAAGGGGAGGCCTAAAGTCCATAGAGTCTATTTGTACTTGTAGAAGCCTTCTCCGGAACACCTACCGAGTTTTCCTTCGTCGAGATACTTCTTCAAGACCTTGGCCATGCCTTTGAAATTGTAGGGCATCCTCCTCTTCTTAAGGAGAGGAGAAAGAAGACCAGGGACTTTCTGGAACTGCCTGACAATGTTATAAGCAGTCGTTAATCCGACAATATCGAAGATCTGGAAGGGGCCTTTGGGAGCACCAGTTCCTCTCGTCCAAGCCAAGTCAATGCTCTTTGGATCGGAAACTCCGTTGACATATAGGTCAAGACCAGAGAGCAAGAACGGAACAAGCCTGGAGTTCAGAAGGTATCCGTTCTTTTCTTTTAAAACCGGAAGAGCAATCCTGCGGATAGCATTGGCAAAGTCAATGACTTCCTTGAAATACTTCTCGTCCGTCTGTGGCGAACTCCTGATTTCAGCTGTGTTGTTTTTCCAGATGTGGTTTGCGAAATGAAGGGAGAGGTATTTTCCCGGACGTCCTGTATATTTTGCAAACCTGCTTGGGAGAAGAGTCGAGGAATTCGTAACAATGACAGTCTTCTCTGGAAGAAGAGGAGCTAAGGTTTTATAGAATGCAATCTTATCCTTTTCGTTCTCTGCCCTAGATTCAATCACAAGATCAGCATCTTCAACGGCTTTCTTCCTATCCAATTCCAGCTTAATGTTCTTATAGGCAGCTTCTGTCTTTTCCCTGCAAGCCTTAGCATCAAAGGTATCTTTATCGGCAAGACCTAAAGCAAAGATATGGTCTTCTTTTCCTTCTGGAGTATCCCTTTCCTTGATGGTAGAAAGGTAAGTCTCTTTCAGATGGTCGAGCTTAGGCTGAGTACGGGTAATGGAGCCTTTCGAACGGAGCCAAATCGTAACATCGAATCCACAATAGGCAGCCTGGAATGCAATCTGGCTTCCCAAAACGCCGCCTCCAGCAACAACGATTTTCTTATAGTTCATCTTTTTCCCTCCTGTTTCTTGACAAAACATTGATATTATACCGAAAAACAGATAACTATGAAAGCGTTTTCTTACTATCACAGAAAAAAAGGACTCTAGGGGAGTCCTTTTGTGATTAGGCAAGGTGATTGAAGATCGTTTCGCAGGTAGTCAGATAAGAATTGCTCTTTGGCTTCAAACGATAGACTTTTTCTACCTGGTAGAGCGGATTTAGATAGTATGGATACTTGGAAAGGAAGGTTTTCCTAGATAACGACTTCGTATCATCTTTGTAATAGTCTTCTCCCTCTTTTGCGGCTTTTTCAAAGAGAGTAGAGACTTCTTTTACGGTCGGTGAATATCCAATGGCAAGAGCGTTTTGATAAGCATGATTACTATCCAGCCTGAAATTGATGAACTTATTGGCAAGCGTCTTGTTCTGACAAGTCTTTGGTATCACCCTAGAATCGAAGAAGGCAGCTGTAATCTTCGGAACAGAGAGGTTAAACTCGATTTCATTATCTGATTGACTTAAGGAAAGGTACAGAGCATCGAAGAAATCACCTGACTGGACATAGCAAAGGTCTAAGCTTCCGGATGCAATATCCCGTTTCAATTGATCATTTCCGAATTCATCAAACTTTTCATTCTTTAAGGCTGCAATGATTTCTTGCTCTAACTCCTTAGAGAGATTACCCTCACTGGAAAGGGTACTTAAATCCGTAACATTGGGGTCTAAACCTTTGCTTAATAGATAGGAAGCAACCATCCATCGGGAAGTATCGTACCTTCCTACTTTTACGTTTCCTTCAAAAAGAGAACGATCAAAGAGGGTTTGGAATCCATTTTGCTGGACGCATTTTTCGACATAGTCCTTCTTCGTAGAATAAAGAAGAGAATAAGAACCATAGAAGTAAGGCCTATAGTAGCTTCTCTTAACCGGATAATCATTCCTTAACGAGGAAAGAGAATCGGTAAAAATAGTTTGATAAGAAGATAGATTCTTCCTTTCTTTGTTATCAACATCCCTTTCCAGAAGATACCCTTGGTTATAGAGCTGTTCCACTGTGTAATCACCTGGGATAGCTACGTCATAGCTTGTCGCACCAGAAGCAATTTTCTGATACCTTGCTTCACTCGAGGTAACATCCTCTTCGATGACTTGGCAGTTATTCTCCTTTTCGAACTGCTTTACCAGGTCCTGATTGATATATTCTCCCCAGTTTATGAGATAAAGGATATCGCTAGGTGAGGAGATGACAACAACAGCAAAGATGGTAAAAGCAATCAGAAGGGACAAAATTATAGAGAGTCGTTTCATTTTGTTTTCTGCCTCTTAAGTAGACGATTCTTTTCCTTCTTTTTTGCTGAACGCAAAGAGATGAGAAGAACAAGGAGCAAAGTGACAAAGGTAAGAAGTGCGTTGAAGGCATAGCTGCCAGCAGAGAAGTTCTTTTTCGTGTAGCTGGAATAGACGTAGTTCGAGAAGTTCGTGAATCCATTGCCTTGGGTATAGAAGGAAATAACAAAGTCGTCAATGGATAAAGTAAAAGCAATCAAAGCCCCCCTTAAGATAGCAGTCGTAAAGGAAGGGATGATGACTTTGAAAAGGCTCTTTACCGGAGGACAGCCAAGGTCGATAGCAGCTTCAAACAAGCTTTCATCGCTCTGATCCAGTTTTGGAAGCACCATCCTGATGACATAAGGGACAGTGAAGAACACATGGGCAATCAGCCTGGACGTGAATCCAAAGACCTTAGGGAAGATAGGGCGGAGCAAAGAGAAGACAATCCTCCTGCAGATACCAATGACAATATCGGAGGAAAGCATGGGAATCTCGTTTAGGAAGTCCCTTGTCTTCCGTGCTTTCTTATTCAAGGCATGGATGCCGATACAGGCAAAAAGACCAAAGACCGTTGCAATTAAAGTTGTCCAGAAGGCAACAAGAAGAGAATCGAGAATAGAGACATAAAGCTGACGATCCGTAAAGATTGCTTTGTAATTATCCAGAGTGAAGCCGCCCCAGAGAAGAGGAGTCCTAGAATTTGCTGAGGCATTGAAAGACTGATAGACAATGATAAGGATTGGGACGTACATCCTAGAGAAGACAAAGACGACAAAGATGACTTTGAACGCAGCAAAGAGGGTAGAAAGAATACTTTTCTTTTCAAGCATGGCGTTTTACCTCGCTTGTTTTTCCTAATTTATCAAAAAGGAAAATCCTTAAGATAATAATGATGGATAAGAGAATCGAGAGGAGGGAACCAAAACCAAAATTGTTCTTCTCAAAGACCGATTGAATCAAGTTACCGATCAGACGGACTTTTCCTTGTCCAACCGTCTGAGAAATCGCAAATTCCGTAGCGGAAGGCAAGAAGACCCTAAGAATACCAGAGTAAACACCCTTCCTAGAAAGCGGAAGGGTAACCTTAAAGAAGGTCTTGACGGGGTTAACACCTAAATCACGGCTAGCTTCAATCAGGGAACGATCCAGTTTTTCTAGCACGGTATAGATCGGAAAAATCCTAAACGGAAGAAAGGTTGTCACAGAGACTAGGACAACTGCTTGATTGGTGCCAAGCAAATTCAAAGCTTTAAATGCATCCGTTGAGAAGAGACGAAGCCAAGAAACAAAACGAAGCCTTGAGTTAGACCACCTTGGAAGAATGAGAAGAAGAAGGAAGAGCATCTTATGTTTCCTTTTAGAGAATGAGATGAAGTAAGCAGTCGGATATCCAAACAGGAAACAGAAGGAAACGGTCTCTAATGCAACAAGCAACGAATTCAATACTGCTTTATAAATCGAGGGATCATTTAAACGGATATAGTTCTCTAACGAACCGACGGCAGAAGAGAAATCCATACCGTTTGCGGTCCTAAAGCTAAGCACAAACCTGACAAAGAGAGGGACAAAGAAAAGAAACAAAAGCCAGATTGCATAGGGAATGGCAAGTCCTTTGAAGCGTTTCATTCTGAAATTCTTTCCGCCTCTTCTTTCGCCTTAGCACGGATTTCCTGGATTTCCTTCGGCTGAAGGGAATCCTCGACCTTCCTAAGATGAATCTCATAGGAGTCTACTTTTAATCCGAGCCTATCCCCGACGGCAACGTTTTGATAATCCTGGACAAGCAAAGTGGTTCCATTGACATTGACCCAGATTTCAAAGAAAACACCCGTAAAGGCAGTCTTAACGACTTTACCGCAAAGAATTGCGGATTCTGGATTCTCAATGACCAAATCAAGGTCTTCCGGACGAATCACCGCATCCACAACTTCACCCGGAAGGAAAGTCGTAACGTAAGTGTTAAAGACGGCACCTAAGAAACTGACTTTCTGATTGCCAAGATACGTTCCTTCTAAGATGTTGCCATCCTCATAGTTCTGTAAAAGAGCATGCTTGTCTTCTTTAATGCTTTCACAGTAAATGTTACTCGGTGCAATCGTCCTGCCGATTTCCTGTCCAACCATATACTTATCATCGGTTTCGACCGTAATCAGAGTGTTACCGACGGCAACCGATAAGAAATATTTATTCCTATCGAAGCTGACACTCTTAACGATACCAGTAAACTTACTATTTTCTTTCGTGCAGATATCAAAGTCTTCTTTTTCGACGATGACATAAAGAGGATCTCCAGGCATGAAGTCCTGTGCCGGGACTTTAAAGGTCTTATTTAGCATCGAAAGACGGCCAGAAGAGGAATAAGTACCGCGGAAAATATTGGCAGCACCGATAAAGGAAGCGACAAATTGGTTGACCGGTGTATTGTAAATATCCTCTGGACGTCCCATCTGCTGAATTCTTCCACCATTCCTTACAACAATCGTGTCACTCCTGACCCTAGCTTCTTCCTGGTCATGGGTAACGAAAATAAAGGTAATGCCGAGTTTTCTCTGCCTTTCACGCAGTTCTAAACGCCTTGCTTTTCTTAGCTTTAAGTCCAGTGCGGAAAGAGGTTCGTCCAATAGAAGGATACGTGGCTTATTCACGATAGCTCTGGCAATAGCAATACGCTGCCTTTGTCCACCGGAGAGAGAGGCGATATCACGATCTTCAAATCCTTCCAGATTAACAAGCTTCAAAGCTTTCCTGACTTCGCCTTTAATCACCTCTTCTTTAAAAGAGCGACGATTGAGCTTTTCAATCCTTTTCGCATACCTATCGTCTTCTTTCAAAGCCTCAAACAGGTTCTTCTTTACGTCTTTGAACTTCCTAGTATCTTCGAAGGAATATTTTGATAAATCAATGGAAAGGGAAGAAAGAATCTCGCTCCTCTTTTCCTTGATATCCGTATATTTCTTATGCTTAAGCTCTTTTTCATGTTCTTTTAGAAGTTCATCTGCTTTGTAAGCAATGGATTCTTTCCTAAAGAGCCCAGTGACATAATCCTTGACATCTTTTGGCTTATCAATACGGGAAAGCTTCTTCCTAAGAGCATCAATGTCCTCTTCGGAAATTCCGTTTTCCTTCCTCCTGTTCCTTGTTCCAATGTCATAGACATTGGAATAAACGTTGTTCCGTAAGCCGAAAGCAATGTTATCAAAGACATTCCTGTTCGGGAACAGGGCGTATTTCTGAAAAACAGTATTGATGGGTCGTTTATGAGCAGGCAGAGAAGAAATATCGACCCCGTCTAATAAGACGCGTCCTTCCTGCCTGGATTCGAATCCACCAATGATTCTTAAAGTCGTAGTCTTACCGCAACCGGAAGGCCCTAGAAACGTCACGAATTCGTTCTCGTTCACGGAGAGGTTGAGATTATCTAGGATTACGTTATCTCCGTAAGCCTTCTTAATCCCACGCAGCTCCAGGATTTTTCGTGCCATATAATGTGTTCTCTTTTTTTGATTTTGCGCCTAAAAGTATAAGACTATCAGAGAGAATGTCAACAACTATTTTCCATATGGTTTTCTCCATTCAAAACAAGGGGAAGGCATGAAAAGGCTTAATCAAAGAAGAATCCCCTTTTTTCGACCAAAAAAGGACTGAAAAATAATTCTAGAGAATACGATTTCCTTGGATGAATTTTGCCTTGATCCTACTACGAAGGCCAAGATAGAAGAGACGTTCTAGTCTTTCGCTAAGGTTAAGATCTCTGGTCGTACGAAGAGAAGAATCATCGACAACCACGATATCGGCATCATACCCCTTCAAGAAAGAACCAGTCTTTCCGAAAAAAGAACCGCCTTGAATCGTTGCCATAGCAAAAACGTCTTTTGTCTGAAGTGGTTTCCTATTGGAATCAATATAGCGCCAATACCTTTTAGATACTTGCCTAGATAAGTTACCTGCTTTCAGAAGGGAAAGGGAGGAACCACCAGCCACATCACTTCCAAGTCCGACCTTGATTCCAAGATTCAGATATTTACGAATAGGAGCCATTCCAGAGGCAATATTCAAATTGCTCTCTGGACAATGTGCGACAAATACATTGTTTTCCTTGAGCATATTAATTTCTTTTTCATTGTTGTAAATGCAATGAGCCCTGATGCAGTTATAGTCCCCGCCAAACCTATGACAGGAGGCATAAGTATCCGAATAGGTCTCACAATCCGGTTCTAACTCTTTTACCCATTTGCTTTCGCTTGGATTTTCATCCAGATGGGATTGGACAGAAAGATTATATTTTTCCCGTAATCTTCCAAGTCCTTCCCTTAAGTCTCTTGTTACAGAAGGTGTGAAACGAGGGGTCAGAATTGGTTTCTCATATTTGAATTTTAGTGCAGAACAGATAAATTCTTCTGTCTCTTTTAAGGCGGTTTCGGTGTCTTTTTCCCTGTAGTCGGATGGAGAATTTCGGTTCCTGTTAACGAGTCCAACATAGCAAGGAATCTTCTCCTCTTCCAGCTGTTTCCTTAATTCTAGTGTTGCTTCCTTATGGATCGTAGCAAAAATAGACGCTCTAGTTGTAAAGGAATGCTTTAGGTCCTCAACAAACTGATGGTAGGCTTTCTTTGCGTAAGAAAGCTCTTTATATTTTCTTTCTTCTGGGAAAGCATAAAGTTTCAGCCATTCCAGCAATTCATAATCACCGCCTACGCCGCGATAAGGATACTGACTAGCGTGGACATGTAGATCTGAAAATCCAGGAAGGACTAAGGAATTTCCATAGTCATAGACAGGGAGGGACTTATATAGTGCAGGTATTTCTTTCCTGACCCCCTCTACTTTTCCATCGAGAACTAAAAGATAAGAATCTTCCTTAATAATAAGATTGTAGGATTCATCGCTGTAGATGATATGTCCTTTGACGACAAAAGAGTTCTGTTTATCCATGTGATTATTTTTCCATCCCTATTATAAGATTTAAGCGAATAAAAATCTTCCTTCTCTTACCAAATGTATATTTTCAAATCAAAACAAATGATCGAATGTTAAGAAAGAAGCGGAAACATTAATGCACAAACAACTCAAAAATTTTGCGGCAAATATTGTCAGACAATTCCATATTCGTGGAACTAAGAACGGAATATTTGCCTTCTTTTTTTAGCTCTAAGAATCCAAAACCAGGAAGACGATTAATCAAAGCAAACCTCTCCGATAATGCTTTCTGTTTTCGTATAATCCTCGGAACCTTTTCTTGGTTTTTAAGTTCTGTACTAGGGTGATTAATAGAACCTGAGGAAGTTTATTTTGTTCTGCTCTTTCGCAAAAGGAAGCTTCGAATCGAGAAAATGATGGTCAATGCTATGCCTAGAGCAAGAAATACTCCAGAGACGATTAGAAGAAACTCAGATGTCCTGCGAAAGTTTGTCCGGGATGCCCTGTCTCTGGTATAGGCAGTTTCATTGGATACACGTAAGGCAATCACGCCATTGTTATCATTCCCATAGTATGCTAGCCTAACTAAAGAAACTAAAAATCCTACAAGGGAAATACCAATGGAAGAAACACCAGCAATTATGCCAGCTTGATTCTTTCCTTTTTCTGTTAAGTGCTTCATCTCCTTCTCCTCTCTGAGTTCTCAACTATTTTATTCATTTGTTTACTAAACAGCAAGAAAATCCATTTTAAACGCCTTTTTTGTTTTCGATTTCTTTGTTTTTCCGTTATCCAAGAGTAATATCAGTTAGAAATGGAGATAACAAAAATGAGAATTGCAATCTATGGTGCCGGTTCCCTTGGAACTGTATTGGGTGCTTATCTGACAAAGAATGGTGTCGATGTCGATTTGTTCTCGCATAATAAGAACCATGTCGAAGGATTAAAGGCAAATGGTGCCCATATCATAGGAAAAGTTGACTTTACTGTAAAAGTGAAAGCCTATTATCCAGAAGAAAGGAGCGGTAAGTACGATCTTATTTTCCTAAGGACGAAACAGCTTGACAACAAAAATGTTGTCTCCTTCTTAAAAGAGCATCTGGAAGATAACGGAGATATCTGCACGAGGCAGAACGGACTTCCAGAACTCAGTGTTTCTGAAATTGTCGGTGAAGAGAGAACGATGGGTTGTGCTGTTGCCTGGGGTGCTACCTTAAAAGGAAACGGAGTCTCTGAATTAACGAGTGAGGAGAACAGCAGGTCCTTCTCCTTAGGAAGATTAAACGGAAAAGAGGATGAACGTCTTCTCCGTGCAAAGAGTATCCTTGAAAAGAGGTGCCCGGTAAGGATTGAATCCAATTTTATTGGAATGCGCTTCTCTAAATTGTTAATCAACGCTGCCTTCTCTGGCAGGTCTGCTGTTACAGGTTCTACTTTTGGCGGAGCAAGTAAGAGAAAAGATTCCCGTCTCTGTGTTCAGAGAATTATCAAGGAATGCATTGATGTTGCTAAAGCAAACGATATCAAAATTGAGCCAATTCAAGGAAAGGATGTTGTTAAACTCCTTGATTACAAGAATGCCTTTAAGAGAAAGATTTCCTTTAGGCTGATTCCTCTTTGCATCAAAAAGCATGCTGCATTGAAAGCAAGCAGGCTCCAGGATCTTGAAAAGGGAAAGAAGACAGAAGTCGATAGCATCAATGGAAGCGTCGTTCTCTACGGAAAGAAGAAGAATGTCCCGACTCCCTATAACGAAAAGGTCATTGAAATCATTCACGAAATCGAACAGGGAAAGAGAAAGCCTTCCTTTGACAACATTAAGGAGTTCGAATCCTTAAAATAATTGAATTCTTGATTGGCAGGGTGTGAATTCATCCTGCCTTTTTCAAACACGGTATTTTTCCTTTTAAGCAAAATTGTTTGTTCGTTATTTTCTTTGACACTCTGAAGTAGATCTGCTATGCTGCTGTTTAGTGAAGAACGATAACAAAGGATTTTATTCGAATACGAGTAGTATCCGCTTCCTCGACAAAAGGATTGCAAATCTTTCCTCATGCAATACTTTTTCTTTCTCTGTCTCCTTCATCAAAAAAGCAGGCCTTGTCTTAAGGTATGATGCTATCAAAGGTGCCTTAGAAAGAGGCGCAAAAGGAAGAATCCTGACTTCTACTTATCAGAATTTCACGGATGTTCCTGCATTAGAAAGGTTTTTAAAACTTCAGAAAGAATATCCGAACTCTTTTTCCTGCCATTTAGACTTCCACTGTTTTGGAGAGAACGGATTCCACACCAAAGGATACCTTTTCTCTTTTGATGATCATAAGGAAATCCTTGTCGGATCTAGCAATATTACCCGCTTTGCTTTGTTGTTCAACAAAGAGTGGGATGTCTCTGTTGTTTCGAATGAGAACGAGGATTTTTATCAAAGCATTCGTAAAGAGTTCGATTCCTTCTGGGAACAGACTCTTCCGCTCACCCTAGAGGTTATTAAAAAATACCAAACCTATCTTGGTACGGCAATTGAGCGATGGGACAGGGATTACTTTGACCCAGAAAACGAAAATATAATTAAACCGAATCCAAGGCAGAGAAGAGCACTAAAAGAAATCCAGCGTTACCGGGACAGGGGCGTAAACAGAGCCTTAGTTGTAGCTGCTACTGGTTCAGGAAAGACTTATCTAGCTGCTTTCGATGCACTCAACAGGGACAGCCGTCGTCTGCTTTTCATTGTCCACAAGGATATTATCCTCAAAGCAGCAAGGAAGACTTTCCAAACTGTCTTTAAGGAGAGCCGTACCTATGGAATCTACACAGCAGAATCCAAACAGCTCGATGCCGACTTTCTCTTTGCTTCGAACCAAATCAGGTCGGAGAACTTAGATCTTTTCAGCAAAGACGAATTTGACTATATCATCATTGATGAGGTTCATCATGCCAGTGCATCAACCTATCAGAAAATCATCCAGTATTTCCATCCTGAATTCCTTTTAGGACTGACAGCAACACCGGAACGAAGGGACGGACAGGATGTTTTTTCTCTTTTTGGAAACAATGTTCCCTATGATCTAAGACTTCGAGATGCCCTAGTGAATGATTTGATTGTTCCCTTCCATTATTATGGAATCAAGGATTCTCTGATTGACTATTCGGATAACAAATCTCCAGAAGGTATTCGTCGTATTATCCAAGGTGTGTCTTCTTTAACCAACTGCGAATTTATAAAAGAGAATGTTTTAAAATACAAGCCTTCTATGACTAAGCTGAGATGTGTCGCTTTCTGCAAAAACAAAGAGCATGCTAGATTAAGGGCGAGGAACAGGGGAGAAGTCGGTTTTCATACTGCCTATCTCACAAGTGAAAACACGACCGGAGAGAGAATCAAGGTCTTGAATGACTTGCAGGATGAGAACAATCCGCTGGAAATGCTTTTTGCGGTCGATATCCTAAACGAAGGCGTAGATGTCCCTTCTAGGAACAGGGTTCTTTTCTTACGTCCGACTGAATCACCGACTATTTTCATTCAGCAGCTTGGACGTGGTCTAAGAAAGTATCAAGGCAAAGCGTATTTGACTGTCTTAGACTTTATTGCCAATTCTTACAACCGTAGCGTTCAGATTGCTTTAGCTTTAGGTAGCTTATCCAAAGCCGGCTATGCAGATAAAAGGACAAGGAGAAACGAAGTCATATCGGATTTCAGTTCATTGAATATTCCTGGCTTAAGGATTCACTTCGATGAAGAATCCCAAAAGGAAATCCTGGATTCCATTGAGAAAACGAATCTGAATAGTTTTGCAATCATCAAACAGGATTATCTTAACTTCAAGGATTATCTGAAGAGGACAAACACGAGTCGTATTCCGATGCCTAGGGACTATCTAAACAATGAAGTGGATGCTGACCTTCTCCGTTTCAGGCATAAGTCTTCTTTCCAAAGCTACTATGATTTCATCTGTAAAGCAGAGAATCCGGATCATTATCCGCTTTTCGACGAGGAAGAAATCAAAGCCTTTGATTCTCTTTCCTACTATCTGCCTCTTGTCCGAGACAGGGAATATTTAATTCTTAAGAAGCTGAGGGAAGGAGAACAGACAAAAGAAGAACTCCAAAATTATTGTCTTAGTTCTTCTCTTCATTTCAAGGAAGAGTCTTTCCTTCATGCCTTAGATAATCTACAAGACAAGTTCTTCTACACCCGTCCTTCGAGTCATATTCCGTTAGTCAAAGAAGAAAATGGATTCTATCAGCTCGATTTTTCCTTAAAGAATCCGGAATTCAAAAGCTGGGTCGAGAATCTGATTGAGTATGGTCTGACTCGCTACCGAAGTGAGTTCTTTGATGAAAGCAATCTAGTGAAGCTCTATTACCGGTATTCCGTTGTTTCCTTTTCCACAGCACTCAATTCCAAACAGCTCTATATCAGGACAGGTGTCTTTAACACACCAAACGGAAGAGTCATCACCATTAATCTAAGAAAAGATTCCCAAATCGAAGAGCGATTGCAATACAAAGACAAGTTCCTTTCCACAAAAGTCATTCAATGGGAATCCATGCCGAATACAACAAGGGAGAATAACCGGGGAAAGCAATTGCTCAGCGGTGAAAAACTCCATGTGTTAGTCCGCAAAACCAAAAGACAGGATGGGCAGGATAGGCCCTATATTTATCTTGGACTAGCTACTCCAACGAATCCAAGACCCTCCGACAATGTTGGAAAATGCCTTCTTTTTGACTTAGTTTTAGATAACGAGATTGATGAATCCCTGAAATACGATCTTGGAATTGAGGATTTAAAAGAATGAAAAAAACAATTAAAGTAGTTGCAGCCATCATTCTAAATGAGAAAGGAGAAGTCTTTTCTGCTAAGAGAGACTATGGTTTTCTAAAAGGCAAATGGGAGTTCCCTGGCGGAAAAATAAAAGAAGGTGAAACCGATGAGGATGCCCTCAAGCGTGAAATCAAGGAAGAATTATTAACGGATATTGAAGTTCATCGTTTCTATAGGAATGTGAAGTACGAATATCCGGATTTCCATTTGGATAGGAACTGTTACTTATGCAAAATCAAAAACGGACGGTTGACTACCATCTTAGGAATTCATTCCGAAGAGGCGTTCCACTCCCTAAAGGATTTAAAAGAAGAAGACTGGTGTCCTGCGGATCAGCTAATTGTCAATAAAATCCTGCAGGAAGGAAATCTTTTCTAAGAAATAACCAAAAAACGCCTTGCTCTGCAGAAAAGAACAAGGCGTTTTTAATTGACTATCTAGAAGGAATGACCGCAGGAACAATCGTGGGCCATTTCTTCCGTGGCTTCGATTAATTTGTCTGCCCTAAAAAGCGAAACAGTCTGGAAGATATCCCTGGTATTTGTCAGATAGACTTTCCTTCCATTCTGGTTCCTGAGATTAAGAAGAGGACGTCCTAAATGGGTGCAGATCCTGACATCGACATGGTGCTGGCTTAAGAAAAGCGGAAGCTCATGATGGGTCCTTCCTTCGGTCTCTGCAAAGCCTTCTTTCAGAATCTTCTTTTCTTTCCTATCAACCTGAGCGAAATAGAAGACTTCCGTAGAACCAGTCGACGGAAAAACCTGCTTTGTTTCATTATCGTACGGAATAGCAATCAGCATTTTGTTTTCTCCTTGTAAATACCTTTTTATTTTACCACATATAAAAAATCAGATGGGTTTAACAATTTGAAAGCCCTATTTCTAAGACATAGGAAAAACGGAATAAAGAAAGTTTGCCTTTTTCCTATTTTTGTTTATGATAGGGGCAGGAGAAATTAATATGGAACAGACAAATGAAAAGAAAAAGAAAGGAACAAAGTTCCTTCTTCATACTGCCGAAGGTGTTACCTTAGGAATCAGTGCAGCCGTAGCAGGCCTAAGCGCTGGAACCATCGCCGTTGCCGAACGTTGTTATGATACGATTGTGGATGCGATTGCTGATTTACGAAAACATTTCAAAGGCTCTCTCTTAACCCTTCTTCCCTTCCTGCTTGGAGGAATCTTAGGAGCACTTCTCGCTTTCTTTGGCATCAAATACGGATACGATGCTCTCCCTTTCACAATCACAGGTTTATTCGGTGGCTTTATTATCGGATCTCTTCCAGTTGCTATCAGTGAACTTAAAAAAGGGGACAATGCAAAATCCAAGGCAATCCATATCCTAGGATTCCTTCTCTGTCTCGGTCTCACGGCTGCTCTTGGAATCGTAACCGCTCTTAGGAAGGTGGACTTAAGCACTTATCTCAATTCTCGTGTCTGGTGGATATACCTGCTTGTTTTAGTCGCTGGATTTATAGCAGCTGGCGCTTGTGTTATCCCAGGCATCTCCGGTTCCAGGTCCCTCAGGGTCAGGGGAAGGTACTATCCAATCATCAATTCCTTTATTGGCGAAGGCTCCATCTTCCATTCCGAGGATAAAAGCTTCGTTATCACAGGTCTTGTTATCCTTCTGCTTCTCTTCGTCGGCGCTTTACTTGGATTAATCGTTGCTTCCAAATTCAGGAAAAAGAGGTTGGCAAATCATCGTGTCTCTACTTTCTATTGCATCTTAGGATTGATTCTAGGATCGTTTATCTCAAGGTTCATCAACTCTTCTATCTATCCAAAATATCCGACTAGGAAAGTCTATGATATAGTCTTAGGCATCGTCTTATTCATCGTCGGAGCCGCTGCTACCTTCCTATTAGTCCTCTACGTGGAAAAGAAAAAGAAACAGACGGGCAAAATCGAAAACAAGTAAAAAAATCAGGATGGCATACTTGCCATCCTGATTTTAGTTTTAAGGTTGCTTCGATAGCAATCTTTCTTTTAACTAATTTTTTAAGGATTCTATTCTACCGAAGGTCAGAAGTTTCAATGTTATCCCTGTCATCGAAGTCCTGGTTTTCACCGCACCTTGCCCAGATAAAGGTATAGGCTTTGGTTCCGCATCCAGAATGGATAGACCAAGACGGAGAGATGACAGCCTGTTCATTATGGATGAACAAGTGACGAGTTTCTTCTTTCTTTGTCTGATTTATCTTACAAATAATTCCGGACGGTCTTTCTTGACCTTATCCAGACCAATCCTACCGGAATAATTGTGTTTTGCAACAACTTCCCGTAATTTGGACCTGTCCTTGTCTTTCAGAACATCATAGATTGCTTTATGGTTCAGATAGAAGCTCTCCAGTTCCGGGTCATCTCGTAAGAAGGTAAGGAAACGATAACGCCTGAAGGTAGGATGTTTCGTATTCAGCCACTCGAGCACGCTCGATTTCTTTGCCTTGGCATAAAGGAAAGCATGGAAATGATTGTCCAAATCGAAGTAGCTGTTCGCAAAGGTGAGCTTATCTCCCTTTCCTTTTTCAAAAGACCTATGCTTCCTTTTTTCTAAGTCAGCATCGAGATAGAGAAAATCAGAAGCGGTCATCTTACCCCTTACGGCAGTAAGAATCTGAAGTTCAATCGATGCCCGGATGAACCTCCTATCATCCCTGTCTCTCAGATTAATCGGAGTGACAAACGAGCCGGACTGGGAACGGACTTCGAGAAGTCCATCCTGTTCCAATGCTTTGAAGATATCCCGGATAGGTGTCCGTGATAGATGATATTTTCCGGCGATTTCCGTCTCGGCAAGCTTACAGCCAGGAAGATATTTCCTGGTTACAATATCGCTCTCAAGTTCCTCCCAGATTATTTCGCTTTCCTTTGTCATGCCTTACGGGCTTCCTTAACGGCATCGACGAAGGCTTTGCTGCGCTTGGAGATTTCCTCGTAGTCGCCATTCTTTGCAGGAGCAGTCAGATAGCCGCCGGCAGAAACAGCGCTTGCACCACACTTGATCCAGTCTTTGACATTCTCTAAAGAGACGCCACCAGAAGGAAGGAAAGATGCCTGCGGAAGCGGTCCATGAAGGGCTTTGAGATAGTCTGGTCCCGGAAGAGAGCCAGGGAAGATCTTAATTAAATCAGAGCCGGCCTTCCTTGCAGTGACAACCTCTGTCGGAGTCCTGCAGCCTGGAATATAGGGAATCTGATAAAGATTGCAGATCTCAGCGACTTTGGCATCGAAGGCAGGAGAGACAATGAACTTTGCTCCCTTTAAGATGGCATAACGGCAGGAAACTTCATCTAAGACAGTTCCTGCACCGACAATAGCATCCTTGTCTTGACTCCTTTCTTTGATGACTTCTTCTGCGCCAGGAACTGTGAAAGTGACTTCCAGTCCTTTGATTCCGCCTTTTAAGACGGCTTTGCACCTTTTCACGGCATCGCTTGGATTCTCGGCACGGATAACAGCGACAACTCCGCTTTCAAGCAGTTCAGATAAGATTTCAAATTTCTTCATTCAAGGTATCCTCCTTTTTAAGATACGAATCGATTAAGTTGTAGACAAACATCCGATCAGCGAACAATAGCAGGCTCCTTCCCGTTTTTTCCTTGAGCAGGTTCAGACGATAAAGAATCGTATTCCGATGGACAAAGAGGGGCTTTAAGAGAGAACCGGGGAATCCTTGTAATACCTGTAATAAAACACGGTCTCCAGTACATCTTTGCCCCTGTTCTCAATCAAGGAATAGAAAGAAACGATGAATTTAAGAAGTTTAACGCTTGAAGTAATTGACAGCGTTGTTATAGGAAACATCCTCGACAATCTTGCCAAGGGTGTCATAGTCTTCCGGATAACGGCCTTCCTCGACTAATTCACCGAGATAGTTGCAGAACTCACGACGGAAATAGTCATGACGTGGATAGCTTAAGAAGCTACGGGAATCGGTTAACCTACCGATAAAGCAGGAGAGAAGACCATCATCGCCAAGACGTTTCAGCTGAGTCCTCCTACCATCATAGTGATCATTGAACCACCAGGAAGTACCCCTCTGGATTTTACCTTTCCTTCCACCCTGGAAGCAGTTCCTTAAAGTGACAAGGACGACATAGTCTTTCTCGTTCAAAGTGAACAAGACTGTCTTCGGAAGCTCATCCGTTTCATCGAGAGAATCGAGAAGAGCAGAAAGCTTCTCGGCAACCGGAAGGTCACTCACAGCATCAAAACCGGTATCGGCACCCCTTGCTTTATAGTTACGTAAAGAGTTGTTGCGAAGAGCACCAATGTGGTATTCCTGTACCCTGTTGTACTTATGATACCTGCGTCCTAAATGGAGAAGGAGGTATCCTTTATACCTATCTTCCTCTTCAAAGGAAATCGGTTCTTTCTTCCTTCCTTTGAGGAAGACGGCATTGGCTTCTTCATAGGTGGTACCTTTCTTGAAATGCCTGACATCCAAAGCATGATCGGATGCTACACAGCCATGATCCACGAAGAAGGCAAGGCGCTCATCTAAGGCTTCCAGCCTGTCCTTGAGATTATGGAGTTCTTTTCCAGTGACTTTGGCAAGTTTTTCCCTTTCCGGAACAAAGGTATCCCGTTCGACATTAATAACCTTATCCGGACGCCAAGCCGGAGCAACCTTCGTCTTCAAGGTCTTATCCTTAGCCCTGATTTCATGATAGTGAAGATCATCGACCGGATCATCCGTAGTATAAACAGTAGCAACATTGCTCCTTTCCCTCCTCTTACGGGCAGAAAGGGTCTTCAGCTTCTCGTTGCACTCGTCATAGATTTCCTTAGCAGTTTCCGGGCAGAGCGGCTTTGTAATGCCAAAGAAATGCTTCAGTTCCAAATGAGTCCATTCATAGATTGGATTTCCAATCCTATAAGGCATGCACTGAGCATACTTTTCGAACTTTTCCCAGTCGGACTTGTTACCAGTGATGTATTCCTCTCCTACGCCAAGCTCACGCCTAAGGCGCCATTTGTAATGATCACCGTATCCATCTTTTCCAAGCCAGGCCTCGGTAATGGAAGAGAAATGATAGTCATCCGCAATCTGCTCCGGAATCAGATGGCAGTGGTAATCAAAAATCGGCATCTTCTGAGCATGTTCGAAATAAAGCTTCTTTGCTACTTCATTGTCTAACAGAAAGTCATCACCTAAGAATTGTTTCATTGTATTTTCTCCTACAGGGTAACACCTGTTTTAAACAAAGCAATCGGATCCGTATCACTCCGTTCCGCCTTGACTTCCTTTCCGCCGCTTGCACCGATAATATCACTCACCCGTCCGAGAAGCGGATTGGCTGTAAGTTCGGAAAATCCATCCGAACCACCACATTTTACTCCTAATGTAAGCCTAGATAAAGGAAGCTTTGTCCGTTTATCCTTCCTCCTGACCTCATAGAGTTCATTCCTGAGAGTAAGACCATAGCTAATTTCATCGTTTCCTTTCTTCTTTCCCGCTCGAAAGATATTCCTGAAGTTCCTCAATCGAGAAGTTGGCAAGGTCTCCGAAAATCGTCTGTTCCAGTGCGCAGTTAGCAATACCAAGATCAAGCGATTCTTTGGTGCTTCTTTCATTGGCTACGCCATAAAGGACACCAGCTGCAAAGGAATCACCAGCACCGATACGGTCAAAAATATACCTATCCTCTTCGCGTCCGATGACTTTTTCTTTCGAAGTATATCCAATCGGTAAGATTCTTTGATTCCGGTCATCGAGGATGGTCCGTTTCTTGGTGAAGACATAACGATAGCCTTTCTCTTTGCAGACACCTAAGAAGACTTTATCTTCATCCGTTTCTTCCGGATGGAAGCCAAGCAAAGTCTGAATATCCCATTTGGAAGCAAAGAGAATATCGCAGTACTTTGCAACTTCCGGATAAATTTTCTTCGCTTCGTCTAACGGCAGAAGGGAAGGACGATAGTTGAAATCGAAGCTAACCGGAATGTGCCTTTCCTTGCAGGTCTTAAGACATTCCCTAACCGTATCACGCCTAGTTTTCGTTAAGCAGAGGCTGATTCCAGAAATATGGAAGAGAGAAACACCTTCTAGTGCTTTCATGAAATCGAAATCCTCTGGTTTCCTTGTATTAGCAGAGGAGCCTTTCCGATGGTAGACGACTTTCGATGGGCGTTTTCCTTCCCCTTCTTCTAAAAAATAGATTCCCAAAGGATTCTCATCACGGACCACAAAGGAGGTATCAACGCCGGCTCTCTTTAGAGAAAGAACAGCGGCTTGAGAGATTTCATCCTTTCCCATTTTGGAAAGAAATCTTGTTTTCCTTCCTAAGCAGGAAAGAGACCTAAGAACGTTACCTTCTGCGCCTCCGTAGCAAACAGAGAACGAATCCGCGTTCTTAATCTGACGTCCTTTTGCACTTGTTAAGCGCAGGAGCCTTTCGCCCCTAGCACCAATGATCTTGTTGTTATTCATGTTGTAGTTTTCCTTCCTTTGGTATCCGTAAAAGGTTTCCGTTTTCATCTTTTAGATAGACGTCACATAAGCTCGATTCCTTTTTCTTTATAGGCAGCAATGCCTTTTTCTAATTTATCCGGATTCAGATCATTGAAAACAATCTTAGTACACCTAGAAGCAAAAGCACTGGCAATGGCAAAGCCGATACCATAGCTTGCAAGAGTGACTCAAGCAACCTTTCCATCTTAGCGGAAAGATGAATTATCCATGTTTTATAAATCTCCTTGGCCACTATTCTACCATTCTTGTATACAAGTTTAAAGAGATTACATTTTTCTTTGTTCTGGAAGTACAAAAAGCTCCTTTTCACAATCGAAAACCTTCCCTGGAATTCCAAGGAAGGTTCTGTTATTTACTCTGTTTTCTTTTATAAGGATGCTTTCAGAATAGCAAGGATGTCGTCATGATAGAGAGGTTCCCAGGCTTTTTCTAATCCTTCCTTCTCGACAATATGTTCTGTCCTCTCTTCTAAGCGGGATTCATCAATACCTACATCCTTCAAATGCCTTGGAATACCAAGGGATTCAAAGAATTCATAGGTTTTCCTGATGGCTTCTCTGGCTAAAACGAATTTGTTTCCTTCTTCTTTCAGTCCTAAGACATTCTTAGCATAGGAGACAAACCGATCAACGCTCTTATCATTGAGGATATGTTCCCTCCAACGCGGAGTCAGGATAGCAAGTCCGATACCATGAGTGATGTCATAATAGGCAGAGAGAGCATGTTCCATCGCATGCCTTGGCCAAGAAGAAGCCCCGCTTCCGCAGGCAAGGATTCCATTGCATCCAAAGGAGCAGTCCCACCTAAGCTGTGCTCTCGCTTCATAATTATCCGGTTCTCTCAGGGCAATCTTCACATTGGTCCTTAAAGAGCGGAGCCTAGCTTCCCTCCTTCCATCGTTCAATAGGGTCGAAGGAGTCACAAAGTACTGTTCAAAGACATGGTTCCTTGCATCCGCAGTTCCAGCTGCCGTCTGCTTTTTCGAAACCGAGAAGGTATAAGTAGGATCTAAGAGAGAATAAGCAGGGAAGACAAGGGGAGAGCTATAGCAGAGCTTATCGTTTGTCTCCGTTCGAGAGATGACACCTCCATCATCAAATTCGGACCCTGTAGCAGCTAAGGTCAGAATATCGACAATGGGAAGTGCTTTGACAGTCTCTGCTTTTCCAATGATGATGTCCCAAGGATCACCATCATAGAAAGCGGAACCGGCAATTGCCTTTGTACAATCCAATACGGATCCTCCACCTACCGCTAAGATGACATCGATTTTCTTTTCTTTGCAGATTTTGACACCTTCTAGAACCGAAGGATTGTATTTCGGGTTTGGTTCGATTCCACTTAATTCATAGATTTCGTATCCCTTCAATAAAGAATAGACTTTATCGTAGAGTCCCCTGTTTTTAATGGAGGATTTTCCATAAGTGAGAAGGACTCTTTTTCCATAGTGCGACCTGACTTCTCGAAGATGTTCGTCGACGACTCCTTTTCCAAAATAAACTTTTGTCGGAGTCTCCCAGAAGAAATTATTCATTGTTAAGCTCCTTTATCCATTTTGATTATAACGCATAGAGGGTCTGTAATCTCTTACAACACGTTATTTTCAGAATTTATAAATTTCCTCTTGCAATCCGAAATGGAATATTGTTAACTAGTTCCGTCAGATCGAATAGAGGAGCGGCTACAAATTAGTACTTCCTAGGTTATGCGAATTGCCTAGCAAGGAAAGGTAAGAGCCGCCGAAACCATCTTGAGTACTTTTCGCAAAGGAAAGAGACGAGTTGGGCCTTAGGGGAATACCTTAAGGACTCTCCTAGGCAATAGACCTAGGTTGGCACTATTGATACGAGAGTCCTGTCTTCTTTGTAAGCGGCTTCGCATCATGTGCGAAGCTGACAGAAAGGGAGACATTTTTTCATGTCTAAATCATTATCATTCCGTATTCTTGCTGTTTTATGTGCGCTTTCGTCTGTTACTGCCTGTTCCAAGGAATCGACTCTGGAAGGAAAAAATATCCAGATTGATGGCCAGAGCTATCATGTCGAAGCGGATAAGCTGGTTATCGGCAGGGAATGCAACTATGCTCCGTTCAATTGGACAGAAACGAAGGAAAACGAGAACACTTTGAAGATTTCCAATGCCCAAGGCTATGCGGATGGCTATGATATCCAGATTGCCAAGAAGCTCTCAGAGAAGAGGGGAAGGGAAGTCGAAATCGTAAAGGAGCTCTGGGAAAGCCTTGTCGCTGACTGCGATAACGGAGCTATCAATTTGGTCTTAGCAGGAAGGACGGATACCGAGGAAAGAAGACAGACGGTTGCTTTCAGCGATGAATATTATCGTTCCGAAGTTGTCTTGATTACTCGGACGGAGTATTCCACGAAGTATGATGGGCAGATTCTCGGCAAGGAAGAGCTCACTGCTTTATTAAAAGATAAGCAGGTTGTCTCTCAGGCCAATACGGTCGAAGATGATAGGATCGATAACTTTGTTAAAGACTATGGATGTGTCCATGCCTCGGCACAGACTACTTATGCTTTAGCCGCAAAAGATGTCGAGAACGCGACAGCCGATTTCCTTACGGTTGAAAGGCCGGTTGCCAAGAACTATGTCCAGAATAGGAAAGGTCTTGGCATTATCCGCAGGAACCAAAACATTCTCGGAATTGATTTAGCTGAGCTTGGTGTTTCCATTGGAATCAAGAAGCAGAACACGGGATTAAAAGCGGCTGTGAATGCTGCTTTGAAGTCCATCTCTTCCTCAGAGCGGGAACAGAGGAGGACGGAAGCTGTCTTACGGAGCGCTGCAGAATGAACTTCTCTGATAGGTCCGAACTGTTATCCAATTACGGAAGTTTCTATCTTTACGGCCTTCTTTCTACTATCATTCTATCTTTAGTCGGTACTTTCGGTGGTCTTTTCCTTGGTGTCTTCCTTGCCTTTGGAAAAAAGAGGGAGACCAAAGGAGCCCCTTGGTATAAGAAGATCTATTCTTATCCGATTCAATTTATCTGCCAGATCTATTCCTTGATTATCCGTGGTACTCCTAGGATGGTCCAGGCTAGGATTTTCAAATACGGATGCCAGGCTAGGGGTCTGAACTGGAACAAGGTTCTCAGCGGAAACTCTGTTTTCAATGGATGGTTCATGGCAGGAAGGATTGTGATTACGTTCAACACGGCTGCCTATAGGGGTGAGATTATTCTTTCGGGTTTAAATGGTGTGGATAAAGGACAGGCAGAAGGAGCAAGAGCTCTTGGCAGGAACAAGAGGCAGACTCTTTTCTCTGTCGAGCTTCCTCAGGCTATCCGGAATTCGATTCCGACGATTGGGAATGAATGGGTCGTGAATATTAAGGACTCTTCCGTTTTGAATGTCATTGCGGTCAGTGAGCTCTATTGGCAGGCAAATGCGGCTGCGAGTAAGAACTACAAGTACAGGGCAAGTTATCTTCTGATTGCCTGCATTTATCTGCTCCTGACTCTTTGTGCAACCCTGATTCTCAAGATTGTCGAATACAGAATGGATGGCAAAAAACCGAACTTCCATTGGAAAGAAGTGCTCTTCCATTATCATAAAAAGGAGAAACAGAATGCCGCTTGTTAGTATTCATCATTTAGCGAAAACCTTTGAAGGAAATACAAAGGTGTTAAAAGATATCTCCTTCGATGTTAACGAAGGGGAATGTTTGACGATTATTGGTCCCTCTGGTTCTGGTAAGTCTACGCTTCTTCGCTGCATTAATCGCCTTGAGACTCCATCTTCTGGTGAGATTCTCTATAAAGGAGAGAATATTTTAGATCCGAAGTATGATGTCAATTCTTTAAGAAGCCATATCTCAAGGGTCTTCCAATCCTTTAATCTTTTCAACAACAGGGATGTACTAGAAAACTGTGTCATCGGTCAGAGAAAAGTCCTTCACCGGAAGAAGAAAGAAGCCGAAGAGATTGCTCTCAAGAACCTAAAGAGAGTCGGCTTAGCGGATCGTGTTCACTTTAAAATCCGGGATATCTCCGGCGGTCAGAAGCAACGTGTCGCTATTGCAAGAGCCTTGTCTAGGAATCCGGATGTCATTCTTTTTGATGAGCCGACGTCTGCCTTAGATCCCGAGAGGGTCAATGAAGTCTTGTCCGTCAGGAAAGAACTTGCCGATGAACATGTGACAAGGATTGTCGTTACCCATGAAAGGAGCTTTGCAGAGCATGTCTCTTCCAAAGTCATTTTCAGGGATCAAGGTTTTGTCGCAGAAGAAGGTACTCCATACTATGTCTTCCATCAATCGAAGAATGAGCGTCTCCTCTCTTTTCTGAATCATCCGAGCCATTCCCTCTTCTATAAGCCAAGGGATCCTCCGCTTTTATCGGAGAAAGGTTTCCGAGGCGACTAAATTGAATTTCCAATAAGAAATTCTTACAATATCCGTGCCATGAAAATCAGGGTATTAAGCGACCTCCATAACGATGCCGATTATGCTAAGGCTGCTCTTTCATTATTTAAGAAAGAGCATTTTGACAAACTCTATCTTTTAGGTGACCTTCTTTATGATGTCATTGATGTCTTCAATCCTCTGCATGACGAGATTCTAGCCGTAAGAGGAAACTGCGACTCCTATGAGGAAATCGACTTTGCCAGATTCGATAGGCCTTTGATAAACAGGGACTATCAGTTAAAGAAAAGCATCGTTTTGACCCATGGACACTTCTATAATCCGACGAACTATACGGCTCCTTACGATATCAGGCTAGTAGGTCATTCCCATCAAAGCTTTATTACGAAAGACAAGAGGGGACGGATTGTTGCAAATCCTGGTTCCTTGGCTCAGCCAAGAGATGGTATTCATTCCTATAGGATAAGGGATGAGAAAGGAAGGAGAATCAGGGATTTTGATTCTTCGTCCGTTGTAGAGTCTCTCGACTTTTAATAGAAAGAGGTAATCGATAATGAATTTTCTGATTGGTTCCGACATTCATGGTTCTTATTACTATGCAAAGATTTTCTTTTCCAAAGCGGAAAAGTATAATCCAGAGAAAATCATCCTGCTTGGTGATTTCTATTATTCCGGAGCACGGAATATTCCTCCCAAAGACTATTCACCAAGAGAGTGTGTACAACTTGTTAACTCTTATGCCGATAAAATCATTGCCATCAAAGGAAACTGTGAATCCGAAGTGGATCAAAGGGTCTCTCCTTTCCTCTTTTCTGAAATCGGAACAAGGTATGTCTTTGGAAAACAGATAACAAGGACCCACGGGCACCATTATTCCTTTGATAATTTACACCAGAATCCAGGTGATATCTTCTTGCAGGGACATACTCACATCGGAGTCCTAGAAAAGAAAGAAAATCTTATTTTAGCCAATCCAGGCTCTATATCCCTTCCAAAAGACAATCGTCACTCCTATAGGATAAGGAATGAAGAAGGAATCAAGCTGATTGATCTTCTCACCGACGAAATCGTAAAAGAAATCAAGTTCTAGTTTTCATAAGGACAGCATAAGCCTGTCCTTTTTTCGCACTCAGGAAAGGAACCTCTTACAGGAATCAAGAACCAGAAGATTCATTTTTCTAAGCCAAAGGAGAAAAAATAGACATGCAGAAAAGGGCCAACAGAATCAAAGGAAAAGGACTCGAATGCCTCAAGAGCCTTATCGGACAGGAAATCTATCGGTTCAAGTTCAATTATATTTCAGATACTTTCTATGTTTACGGCAGAGTCGGAATCATAGCAAGCAATGGATCTTTTGCCTTAGACAACTATGTATCCTGGAAAGACAACTGGTTTTCCATGCCAGACTACATTCCCCATTTTCTTTTCAAGAAGTTCAAGAACGAACCGGCGACACAGTATTTTCGAGAAAGCCCAGACAGTGCTGTTTCAATCAATGAAAAGGTAACAAATATCCTCCTCATCGAGGATGACGCAAAGGTCATCCGCTGGAAACGTGTAATCGAGAAGATCTACGGAACCGAAGGAGTGATCTTCATAACCGACAAAAACCAATACGGGTTCTTCCAGGATTCTGTGGATAGGATGGAAATCACTAATGTATTAAAAGGGGATGAACTCAAGACCAAGATAGAGCCCTTAAAGAAACATTGGAATCGCTTTGCCAAGCCTTTTGACGGAGACTGCGTGCGTAAGCTGATTGACCTGAAAGAGGGAACAACCAAGATCCTGGACAAGCAGTTCTCCGAAGGAGTCGTCTATGAAGACACCATCTGGGACGATCCGAAAGACGAGGAAGACTGGAAAAAGAGACATCCGGAAGGTCCTGTCAAACTTTAATAATCTTTAAAAAGTTGCACTCAAAAAGGACTGCTGATAAAGCAGTCCTTTTTTCAAATTTACGAATTAGTTAATAATGACAGTGCCGTCTTTCTTAATCGTGATTTTGTCACCCGTCTTGACAGCATCAAGGAAATCTCTTCCAAGCCCATCGATACAAAGAAGAGGTACTTTTTCCCAGACATTGGAAAGAACAACACCACTTGCAGCAAGAGGATCGATTTCGTCAGCGAAGAGCATAGCAGCTGGGGCAAGGTGACGATTGGCAGCGGTCTGGATGACAAGGCCACCGGTAGTAGAACCGATTGTCTGAGGGAGGCAAAGAATCTTGCCTGTAATATTCTTTTTGAAAAGATCCGGATTATTCTGATCCGATACCATGACTTCCTTTGCTGATTTTTTCAGCAAGGAAGACTGGAAGCTAGCCAAAGTATTGAATCCGTTGTGGCTGACAATAGCTTCACCGGTAAAATCATCAGCGAATAAGGGACGTCCTTTGAATTCCTTCATTTTAGTAGCTCTCCTTTCCAGTGATGAGATTCAGAATCTTTTCATCTTTTTCGTATCGGGCAAAGGTATAGGTACGCAGCTTGTTGGAGTTGGTAATCCTAGGCCGTGCATGACAGAGCGGGTTATCCGCATACCTTAACGGACAGATAATGGAGACATGGGCACCCGTTGCAATTAAACGATTGTAGTATTCGGTTTCCTTAAAGGCATCTAAGACATGAGGAGAGGTCGTTAAGACGGTATCAACAACAAGTTTCTTCTTTCCGCTTTCCTTCAGTCCTTTTTCGATGTTCCTAGTCCAGTCAATCAGCTGTTTCTTTGTCAAATGAGGGCAGCCGATGAAGCACTTATGCGGTTTCGCGTTTTTCTTCTTCCACCTAATCGGATAGCTCTTATAGACACGTTCGATTTCAGCATCATCGATAACGTACTCTTTGACATTGTCTTTCAACAAGGATTGACCAAGTTCTTTGGCTTCCGGAGTAATCTTGTCGATGTGATAAAGTCCGACAGCACCATTACTAGCTGTTGCAGCGCCGAAGTCCTTAAGATAAGCAATGGTATCTTCGTCCGGAAGATCCTTTAACCATTGATCAAGACCAATAACATAAGGTACCTTCTCCATAACCTTCCTACCGATCGCCGATCCTAAGATTTGGGCTTCCGGAAGCTTTGTACATTTGATAATGACCTTATAATCCGCTTTCCGTCCTTCATCCAGAAGGAAACCGAATTCCGGGACCTCGCCAAGAAGGATTCCGAATAAATCAAAGACACCGGAGTTACGGTTGCAGCGAGCACCTAAGACAGAGTTAGCATAAACCACAGCAGAGCTCTCCGCCCAAGAAAGAATATCGCCTTTCTGAGGGATGTTTCCATTTTCCTTCAGATAGCAGGTGCAAGTGAATCCTTTGTCATCTTTCCTACCAACCTTCTTTAATTGGTCTTCATAGTGTCCTTGGGTAGAATACCTGAAATGATTGAAAACCAATTTTTCAATTGGATTTGCACTTGCGTTCTTGTAATCCCTAGGACGCGGGTCTGCAGTGAAGCCTTCTTCCGCGACAAGTCCGGCTTTAATTAATTCATCCCTAAGAGGGTAAATTGGAGTCAATAGCTGTAAGCCAAAGGAAGTGACAAGATGTCCTTCCTTATGAGTGACCTTAACCATTCTCTTTGCATGGAAGATATCACCATAACGGACAAGGCATTCCCTCCTCTTGGCTTTCGTTTCGCCCTGCTTTCCAGAAAGAATGTCCTTTTCTTCTTCGGTAAGCTGCCTTTTTGGTTCGTACATTGTCTTTCTCCTTTCTTTAGATTTTCCTAGCAACGTCGTAGGCACCCCAGATAACATTACGAAGATTTCCGATTCCGTTGCAGTCACCGACTAAGTCAACATCTTTCTGCTTACAAGTCAGCGGAGCTGGATTATAACCAACGGATGTAATCACACTATCACAGGGAATGACGATTTCTTTTCCGTCTTTACCGGTGCAGATGACTTCTTTGTCCTTGATTTCCTTGATTTTGGTTTCTAAGTATACTGGGACTTTATGAAGTGCAAAGTATTCTCTTAGATAGGAAGAGTTTGCAAGACAGACACCCGTCTGAGCAACCAAATCGTTCTTCCTCTCGACAATGGCCGGTTTCTTTCCTTCTAAGCAAAGTTCATACGCGATTTCACAGCCAGTGAGACCACCGCCGACAACGACAACATTGTCACCGCATTTCTTGTCTTTCAGGTATTCGACAGCCTCAATTCCCTTTTCAAATCCAGGAACGGATTTGAAGAACTTCGGAGTCGATCCTGTTGCGATAATATAGTGATCCGCTTGGATTTCGTGAATATCTTTAATTTCCGTATTGAGGTGGATTTCGATATTCCTATCCTTCCTCTGTTTCTCGTACCAGGCAAGCAATTCACGAAGTTTTCCTTTAAAGGAAGCAGAGCCTGCTTCCACAAACACGCCACCTAAATGATCGCTCTTTTCATAGATGACTGGAGTATGGCCACGGAGCTTTAACACTCTTGCAGCTTCCCTTCCGCCGATGCCGCCACCAATGATGACAACTTTCTTCGGAGATTTTGTCTTCTCAATATAGTGCTTCGTTGTTTGCCTTGTTTCTGCATTGACAGCACAACGGGACCTATGAAGAGAATCAGTCAAGGATTGATCATTGGCATGTCCTTTATAGTGTGCCCTATTGAAGCATCCGTTATGGCAGCAGATACAAGGACGGATATCATCCCTATGTCCTTCTTTCCTCTTCGTAACCCAGTGAGGATCTGCTAAGAAAGGACGGGCAAATCCGGCACCATCTAACTTACCTTCTTCAATCGCCTTAGAAGCAACAAATGGATCAAGACGTCCAGCGCACACAACTGGCTTATCGGTATATTTCTTGATTTCCTCAACCGCTTCTAGGTTGCAGTTCTCTGGCCTATAAATCGGCGGATGAGCCCAGTACCAGGCATCATAGGTTCCATTATCGCAGTTGAACCTATCGTAGCCGGCTTCCGAAAGGAGCTTAATCGCTTCTTTGCTCTCTTCCCTATCTCGTCCGACTTCCTTGTATTCTTCACCAGGAAGGGCGCCTTCCCGGAATCCTTTGGTCTTAGAAAGAACCGAATAACGAAGAGAAACAGGGAAATCCTGTCCGCATTCTTTTTTGATGGCTTTGACAATCTCGATGGCAAAACGATAACGGTTCTCAAGACTTCCACCATATTCATCCGTACGTTTGTTGACATATTTCAGAGTGAACTGGTCAAGCCTGTATCCTTCATGAACCGCATGGACTTCAACACCGTCAACACCATTATCCTTGAGCAGTTTGGCACTCTTTGCAAAGGCTTTGATAAACTGCTCAATATCTTTCTTCGTCCTTTCCTTAGAAGGAACCTTATCCGACCAACGATTCGGAGAAGGAGAAGCGGTCGCACAGATCTTATCAAAGTTCATCACCGGCTTCGATAAGACATTAAGGACCTTATTCGAGGCAAGTTTTTCCATCCTATCGGAAATACAGAAAGAACGTCCAAAGCCTGCAGTCAGCTGGATGAACAGCTTTGCACCATGCTTATGAACCTCATCCCTGAAGGGTTTGACTTTCTTGAACCTGCTCTTTTTCCGGTAGAGCCATTGTCCAAGCATCGGATTATAGACTGGCTGACAGCCAGGAAGAATCAATCCGACATCATGCTCTGCCTTATCTAATAAGAATTTTGCAGCCTCCTTGTCGAAATGATTGATTTCCATCCAGCCGAACAAATCTGTACCACCCATAGAAGTCATAACAATACGGTTCTTGATTTCAAGATTGCCGATTTTCCAAGGGGTGAACAGAGGATTTAATTTTTCATCCATAACCAATTGCTCCTTTCAAGCACCTTTATTTTAACCTAATTAGCTGTGTTTTCCAAAAGAATTCCGCCAATGCAAAGGACTCTCTTAAAAGAAAACGGATGGATTATTTCAGACAGACCTTTCCTGCAATGATCAAAAAAAAAACAAAATAGTCTGTTTTTCGTCATTCCGTCCTTATTCCTTTTCTCCTTCCAAGTGGAACTCGATGGAAACATTTAAGACATTCTTCGTCAAATAGTTCAAAGAAATCTTAAGCTGAATTTATAGAATAAAAAAAGGGCCCGGTCAGTTAAGCCGGGCCTGTTTTCTTTCGCAACCTGGTGCAGCTGGGGGGACTCGAACCCCCACGGGTAACCACTAGAACCTGAATCTAGCGCGTCTACCAGTTCCGCCACAGCTGCATAGCTAAATAATGATACCCCAAGAAGGAAAAAAGTGCAATTGATTTTTCATTGTAGGATGGAAGCAAGCCTAGGAGAAAAGATTTTTGAAGAAGTCAACGATCGCAGTGACAATCTTAAGGATGAAAGAGATAATCCGTTCCAAGAACGATTCTTTTTCCTCCCTTTGAAAAGAATCAGTCTCCTTTTTCATGACCGAAAGAACGAAAGGAAAGACAATATCCTCTTCCCCTTGACTCGAAAGTCTCAGCTTCCTCTGGTAGTCTCCTGGTTTCAGATTACTAGAGATGGTCTCTCCTTCAATCTGTTCAATGAAGCTGTAGTTTTTATCCGGTAATCTTCCGCTTTGAATAAAGAGGGATACCAGTTCTTCTTTTGTCGGAATTTCCGTTTCCAGGACTTTAACAAAACCATCTCTCAGATAATATTCGCCAAAGCTTTCTTTGACATGGATTTTCCTTGTCAATGAGCTTGTATTCTCTTCCTTGTCCTTTCCTTCCACAGTGAAAAGATAGTTTCCAGGAACAGACTGTTTTCCAGAATAAGTATCCTCCCTTATTTTCCTTGTCGGATGCTTATCAATATCATCCTCAATCTGAAAGTAAGAGAGGAGTTCTTTTTTGCTGATCCTTGTTCCTTTTGGAAGAAAGATATCGGAATACTCCGCTTTCCTATGGGGAGGAAGATCATCGATCAGAGTGACCTTAACTTCTTCTTGGGATTTGTTTTGCATCCTGTCATAACAGGATAAGATACAGTCAAACGTATCACAGGTATTTTCGGGTAGTTCTGTTCCGTCCTTTCTCAGAAGCTTTGTCCGAATGATTTCGTCTTTGTTGTCTGTTATCAAGACTTCTCCTTCATAGCTTTGATAAGAAGTAAAGTCGCTCTTATAACTCAGCTTGATTTCTTTTCCATGCGGAAAATAGATTGTCGGTGGTTTCTTATCACCGACTATCCTATGAAGGATGATTTTTTCATTGTATCCCCTATAACTGCTATACCTTTCTACCTCGTACTTCGTTCCAATCGGAGCAAGATAACTATCAACAAAATATCGGGAAGTTATTCCATTGACGACATTGTTATCGGTAATCAGTTCATTATCACCAGGATATCTTCTGACACCAAAGGATTCTTCTAGATACCGTCTATCGTAGAAACTTCCATAAGGAGAGTAGAGCGTGAATTCCGCTTTTGTACCAATATTCAGATTGTATTCCTTATCATGACTATGACAGAAATCCTGTTTGTTTGAAATCAAGTATCGATCATTGTCATTTTGCGGCAAGAGGTAGGCATACCAGATATCTTTTGGGAGGTCTCCGTAATAGAAGTCAACCGAATTTAAATAGAAGATATGATGCCCATCTAAATCAATCCGAAGATTGATTGTTCTCTCATTCCAAAGAAAGAAGCTCGTCTTCAGTATCTCTTCATCTTCATTGTCATCTACCTTACCCATTTGATGGAATAAAGAAGGAAGATCATTCACTACTTTTCGATAAGTTTTCTTGTAGGGCTTGCCATCGATGGTAAAGTCAAAGGAAAAACCAAGAGCTCTCCTTTCCTTGTTTTTGTTTTGGAACCCAATATCCTGGGCAAAGACAATACCAATATCGATTTTCCCTTCTGGTGTATCAACCCAGATAGGTTCCCTTCTCTTTTCTAGTGGTCTTGCATGTTCACCTCCGATACCAAGATGCCCTTCCGCAGGAGCATTCGCATAGAAATCAAGAGGCAGCTTATTCACAAGGGAATCTGCATCCGCATAGGTAATCCTATTCGTTTTACAGGCTGGAATGTCAACAAACGGATTCTGATAAGCTTCCTTTTTATTGGGAAGAGAAGGTAGCAGAAAAGTAGAAGATAGGTAAAGAACCCTCCTTTTTTGTTTCATAACGTCCTCCTATTCACTTCATATTGGGTGTGAGAAGCATATAATTTCACGAAAAATATTTTTTTGTTTTCTTTTTCAATTCAAAGGTGTATAATTTCTTTCGGCTGGCCGGGTAGCTCAGCATGGTAGAGCAACCGTCTCCTAAGCGGTTTGTCACGAGTTCGATTCTCGTCTCGGCCACCATTTTTTATTATCAGTGCCCTTAGCTCAGCTGGATAGAGCGCAAGCCTCCGAAGCTTGAGGCCAAGGGTTCGAATCCCTTAGGGCACACCATTCCTAAGTCATGATTGGTAAACTTATTGCAAAGATCAGGTTCGGGATTGCCCGATTATCGAAAAAGGGGAGTGCAATCTTCATTTCTCTCCTCTCTCTCTTCTTCCTTATCAGCCTCGGTGTGCTTCTATCTGGTGTGATTCTCCTTACTTCGCCGAATCCAGTTTCTCTTGCTGGTATCTTAAGGACAGGAATCGGTGGAATCGTTGTATTCTTAACTCTGGCTGCTGTTGCATTAACTTCGATTTCTTCCAACTATGTCAGAAAGAATCCAGATAAGAATCCAGAAAACGAAAACCAGGACATCCAGTAATGGATGTCCTTTTTTGTGTATGATGGGCATGCCATTGTTCTAGGGTGAA